>MDSV01187052.1_pt1 | contig 18601 bp, 10 predicted proteins | sample 810851 | NCBI WGS metagenome assembly MDSV01 (sample SAMN05326640, study PRJNA326480) | marine metagenome | isolation source: seawater | place: Atlantic Ocean: North East | collected 2012 | reverse complement strand
AGATAAATAAAATATTAATAAATCTATAATTTTTATTAATTTTATGTCTATGAAGCTAGTGATTGCAACTCATAATGAAGATAAATTAAAAGAGATTCAAGCATATCTCGAGAATTTTTCTTTTAATGTTTCATCTTTAAATAAATTCCCTGAGATAGGTGATATTATTGAATCTGGACACACGCTTGTTGATAATGCGCTTATTAAAGCCCGTGAAGTTTTCGATAAAACAGGATTACCTACCGTATCAGATGATACTGGATTAGAGGTTGATGCTATAGGGGGTAAACCAGGCGTTTATTCTGCTCGCTATGCTGGTGAAAAATGTTCTTATTTAGATAATGTTAACAAGTTATTGAAAGATATGGATAAGGTGCCTATTCCTAATCGTACAGCTCAGTTCAAAACAGTTATGGTTTTTAAAGATAAAAATCAGGAACTTATTGTCGAGGGAGTTGTTAAAGGTGTAATATCGAGAGAATCTAAGGGAGATGAAGGGTTTGGCTATGATCCTATTTTCTTTGTACCTGAATTAGGGAAAACATTTGGAGAATTAAGTGCAATTGAAAAAAATAAAATTTCACACCGTGGAAATGCTTTAAGAAATCTAGTTGATTCTTTGAAAAAGCATACTCCTGATTTTTATAATCAAAGAAATAAGGAAATGGCCTAAATAGAATTTTGCTAAAAATTGTGTTAGAGGTCCTACATAAAACAAAAATCAATCTAAAGTTAGTTTTATTATCTTTAGCTATTGGGACAAATTTTATTTTTGCTCAAGAGGATTCCGTCTATTATTCAAATCCTATTTTACATAAAATAATTTTTAAAGATAGAACTGTTCAATTATTTCCGAAAATGACACCAATCTATATATATAAGGTTGATAATGAGTATAGACTTACATCTCCGATGCTTAAAACAAATAATAAATTAAGGAAATTAAAAAGAGAATCTGAAGAGTCAGTTGTTGAAGGGTGCTTTATTATATATGAAAGATATGAAGATTTTAACTTGAAAACTCCAATAGTTATAAGTTATGATTCTTATTCAAATCTATCTTCAAAAATGAAACTAAAATCACTGCTTAGAAAAGAGGGAGCTAAGAGATTAAGTAAAAAAAATTCAAGTAGTAATTATGGTTCAAAATCAATTACGTTGATGAGTCAGGATATTGGTGGAACCAATCTATCACTTAACATTGATGGCAATATTTCAATCAGCGGAAAATTAATTTTTGAAGACAAAGATTTAGTTAATTTAAATTCAAGAGATAGTAAGAGTTGGGATTTAGATATAGATCAAACGCAAAGATTTAATATTGAAGGTAAAGTTGGTGATAAGTTATCAATTAAAGTTAAACAAGATTCTGAAGCTGATTTTGATTTTCAAAATAATATGATTATAACATATGATGGAAATGATAACGATATTATTAAAGAAGTTCAAGCTGGTAATATCAATTTAAATTTACCATCTACTCAATTTGTTAATGTTGGTAGCGGAAAAAGTGAAGGTTTGTTTGGAGTTAAGATTGTTAATCAATTTGGTCCCCTAGAAGTCCAGGGAATTTTATCTAGACAGCAAGTAAAAAAAGCATCTAAAAGTTTTACACCTGGGCAAAGTTCAGAGGGTACGTATATTAATGACTATAACTTTATTAAAGACAGATACTTTTTTATTGATGAAAATTTTAAAAGTTCTTTTTATCCTTTGAATTCTGACTTACAGCATAGCTATTTTCAAGATTATGTTATTTATAAGATAGAAGTATTTAAGCGCGTAGTTAATATAGAAAGTGGGCTCGTACCAGGCACAGCATATTTAAATCCCTTGAATACTAATTCATATAGTGAAGGAGGCAGTTGGGTAAGGCTAGAAGAAGGAAGTGATTATGAAATTGACCAAGTTTTAGGCTACATAAGATTTAAATCCTTAAGTTCTCAAGATGTTATTGGAGTATCATATGAAATAGGGACTTTTGACGGACAGCAAATTGATCAATTTGAAAACAACCCATTTCCCAATAATACTATTTTTTATGATGACTACTTTGAAAATTTACAAAGTGATAGTAATGCTGAAGTTGTAATGAAGCTTATTAAGTCTCAAGGCCAGTCAACTCCAAATTCTCCTACTTGGCCTTTAATGTTTAAGAATGTCTATTCTTTAGGCGGCTCTAACATTGCAGTTGATGAATTGGAGGTTGAAATAGCATATATTGGTGGTACTTTAGAAGAGGAAACTCATAGTCAGATTAATAATAAGGATTCATTTCTTCATTTATTTGGACTTGATCAAAAAGATCAAAATAATAACAGTGCTTCATCTGGTGACGGAATTATTGACTATCAATATTCAAATATAATAAATGCTCAATATGGAGAGTTGTTCTTCCCAACATATTTACCGTTTGCATACGATCCAACTGGAGAATGGGGTACTAATATTGAAGATATTGGAGAAGTAATAAATACTGTCCTTGATGATTCAGATAATAATTTTTCAGACGAAAATGACGATGGTCCATCAATGTACTATTCAACCAATAATCAATCAGTTCTTGAAGAACATGAATTTGTTATTAAGGTAAAACACTCCGAGTCACTAAGAAGTTCTACAATTAATCTAGGATTTATGATTGTTGAAGGGAGTGAAGAAATTCGTTTAAATGGTCAAGCTCTTATTAATGGTACTGATTATACTATAGATTATTTTACAGGGACTCTAAATATTATTAATCAGCAAGCATTGGACCCAACAGCTAATCTTGATATTACATATGAAGAAAACGAGCTATTATCATTTGATCAAAAAGTACTAGCAGGTCTTCATTTTAAATATGATTATGATGATAATGATTATTTAAGTGGAGGTCTATATTATTATAATCAAACAATTGTTGATGAAAGAGTTGATTTTGGCTTTGAACCTATGAGAAATTTTATATGGAATTTATCTGGTAAGTATGATAGTAAGGCTCCTATCTTAACAGATTTAGTGAATACTATCCCTTTGATAGAGACTAATAAAGCATCTAATATTTTTTTAGAAGGCGAGTACGCTCAAGTGTATCCTAATCCTAATCCAATTGGAGAAGCTTTTTTGGATGACTTTGAATCCTCTAAAAGAACAAGTTCTCCTAGTATAATTCAAAGGTATTGGAAGAAATCTTCAGCTCCAATTGTTAATGGAGATTCGTTGTCAGTTATTGATAGAGGAAGCCTTAATTGGTATAATCCCTATATAGATTTGAATACGCAAGATATATGGCCGCAGCAAGATGTTTCAAATCAAGCAAACAACACAACTACTAAGACTTTATTCTTGCAAACTAATGATTCTGATGAATTTAGATGGGGAGGAGTAACAACTCAACTCTATTCAAGTGATTTTGATCAAAGCCAAAGTAAATATTTAGATATCTGGATTAATGCTGATGAAGTTAGTGATAATAATTTAATGTTGAATATAGATATTGGCTTTATTAGTGAGGATATGAATAGTAATGGTCTATTAGATACTGAGGATGAAGATATTTATGGTCCAGGTCTGGGTGATGGCATACTTAGTGATAATGAAGATATTGGGTTGGATGGATGTATTGATGATTATGAAACTGGGTGGGGTGGTTGTATTGATGAGGATTTAGACTTAACCTTTACTGAATGTTGTTCTGATTCAAGCTTATTAGATTATATTAATCCGAGCGCATGTGGCAGTAATGACCCTAATAATGATAATTGGTTTTTTGATCCTTATGCAAATGAAGATGGTAAATATGATAAGATTAACGGAACGGAAGGAAATGGATTGTCTACGGATTACAGAAAGCCAGATTCAGAAGATTTAGATAATGATAAAAATTTAGATATGGAAGATGATTATTTTTCATATAAAATCAACATTTCTTCAGATGAAAATCTTGTTAATCAAACCTATCAAGATTCAGGTAATCCTACGGGTTGGAAATTATTTAGAGTATTATTATCAGATTTTTACAAGGAAAGTTCTTTACCTGATGCAACAGTCAATTGGGAAGAAGTTAGATCAATGAGATTATGGACTAATTACGATTCAGATATTATAAATTCTGATTTTAAGGGAGACAATTTGCTTAAAATTGCAAAAATTGAGATAGTTGGAAATGAATGGGAAGAGTTAGGTAAAACAAATTTCGATAATATATTAATGGAGTCATTCATTCCAGATTCAACTTTCGCAATAACGGTTATTAATACACAAGATAATTCAGAATATCAGGAGCCTCCCGGTGTATCAGGTGAATATGATGAATACAATAATATTCGATTAAAAGAACAATCATTGGTGTTAAACTTTTATCCAAATGATGAAGGTGAGGGTGGAATTGATTCAGAAGAGATTATTGGAGTAAAAAAGATATTAACCAATCTTAGTAATGATAATAAGGATAATTTCTTTGCATATAATTTCATGGAGATGTTTGTTTATGGAAACCCTCTCGACACATTAAATACTGTCCAATGGTTTGATGGAGACTCCTCAAAGGTAGACTTGTTCTTTAGATTAGGTAAAGATGATAATTTTTATGAATTGCGACAACCTATATACTCTGAATGGGATAGCCGAAATCATGTTAAAGTTAATCTTGATGAATTAACACGCTTTAAGTTAAACATTGAATCTTTAGACGAATTTGAAGATACTGGGAAGGATGGGGTTTTTAGTTTAAATGAAAATGGATGTTTTGATATTGATACTTTACCATATGGGGCTAGCCTACCAGTTGGTTTTACATATAGCGAGGTTTACGCACAAGCCATAGAGATTGAGGGCGAGAATTTCTTTGAATATATACCTCCAGACAATCAAGATTTAAGAATTTGTGGACCTATGCATTGGGATTTTTATGGGCCTGGATATTCATCTGACTGCACGCAATGTAGTGATTCAGATCCTAATGGAGATAACTTTCAATCATTTGAAATATATTCTAATTATCTAAATACAAATAAACCTTCTAGCCTAATTGAGGATAATTCTTCAATTATTGCAATTGGATTAGAGGGAGATAGTAAGTGGCAAGAAGGAGAGCCATTAATTGATTATAATGGAAATGATATATTTGATTACCCGGCTATCTACGACGAAAGCCAAGAGTTATGGTATTGGGATTATCATGATAGCGACATTGGTCTTGTTTGTAATAATTGTACTGAGTTTGTAATTAAAGGTGAGCCTGCAATTAATAGAATTGAATATATAATTGTTGGCGTTGCAAATAATTTGGATAGTAGGGTTTTTGGTAAAGTTTATCTTGATGAATTGAGATTGACGGGTGTCAAGAAAGATCAAGGTTCAGCTTTTAGGTTCAAAAGTTCAGTTGATTTTGCAGATCTATTAAATTTAAATTTAGAATATAAAAATGAGGATGCTGATTTCCATAGATTAGAAGAAAGGCTAGGTAAAGGGGACTCTGAAGACTTTTTATCTATGCAAACAAGATTTAATCCAGATTTATTTTTACCATCTAGTTGGGGAGTGCAATTACCTGTAAACTTAAATTTTACATCCTTAGTTAAGAGTCCTAAATACTACCCTACCCAGCCAGATGTTTTAACAGAAGGGCAAAGTGAAGGTATCCCAGATTCAATCAAAAGTATTAGCAGGACTGTTTCATTGAGTTCGTCATTTAATAAAAGAACAAAGAGTGATAACTGGCTTGTTAGGTCTATAGTTGATAATATTTCATTGAATTATTCCGTTATGAAAAAGACAAATTCTTCAATTGATGTAAGAAATGATAAAGTAAATTCAGCTGATTTTTCTCTAAATTATTCTTTTTCTTTTGATAAAGAAAATTATTGGATGCCTTTTAAAGGAATTGAGCAAGTCCCAATTATTGGTAAGTCATTGTATCAAACAAAAGTTTATTACTCTCCAGAAAAGTTTTCAACCTCAATGAATTTATCTGAATCTCAGCAAGATAAGATAATGAGAACGGGGACTGAGACTAACACCTATGATTTAGGCATGAATAGGTCATTTCTATTAAATTATAAAATGACTGATAATCTAAGGTCAAATTATAAAAAAAATATTAGTAGTGATTTAGATTTCGTAATGGATAGAGACAGTTTGACAAAGTATGATTTGTTTGAAAATTTATCTCCAGGCTTAGTAAAGTCCATTTCAGAAGATTTGAGCAATACTTTTTCCCCAGATTTATTAAAATGGCTCGATCCAACAATTAAATATAATCCAAATTATTCATGGAATATTAGCAATCAATCAGACTCAATACCCTCTGCAACTATTGAAAATAAGACATATGTAGAGACCTCTTTTAATTTATCTCCAAAAGATTTCGTGGAAGTTTTTTATAAACCGAATTCAAATAAAAATAATAAAAAGAAAAAGGGTAGAAATAATAGGAGAAGCAGTAGTAAAAAAACTACTTCTTCAGATCCATTATTTGATATCAAAAATGAAAAAGTTAAAAAAGTATTTGACGGTATTCATGATTATGCATCAAAGATATCAAAAATTACTATTAAATACACATATAACTCTCAACATAGGCATTCAAATATTATGGCAAATCAATTTATAGATTACAACTATAGATTAGGACTTGTATGGACTCCTTCTAATCTAGCATATAATGATTCAAATGATTTGATCAGCTCTTATTTGCATAGTTTTAATAGAGAGTTAAGGCTTAATGTGCCAACTTTAACAGTTATACCTAATCTATCTTTAACGAGTATAGAGTTTAAAAATAAAACTTCAAATAGTATTGAATCTGCTAGTAGCCCAGATTCTAGTAGAGTTGTTTCTTATCTGCCTATCGGTATTCGTGGTGACGAAGGTTTGCCAATGATTTCATGGGGATTAAATTGGACTGGTTTTGAAAAAAATGATATAGTAAATAAATATTTTAAATCTTTCAAAATTAGTCATAATTATAAGGGCGAGATGACTGAATCTTTTGTAGATTCTGAATTGCAAAAAAGATCATATTCTATGAATTTTGCCCCATTGATAAAATTAGACGCTAGAACAAAAGGTGAAAACCCCATACGTTTGGAATTAGGTTATAAGTATATATTAGATATAGACAATGAAGGCACAACAACTGAAAGACAGTATAAAAATATTTTTAATAGTAAGTTAGAGTTCAGTCGTTCAAAGGGAATGGATATTCCGCTCCTAGGCTCTTTTTCTAATAACATCAGTTTTGCAATTAACTTAGATTGGGAATATAGCTATACATTGCTATCTACTCAATTAACAAATAATTTAGAGGATTTTAATCTACAATCTGAATCAACTGTTTTAAGTTTTAAACCTAATATTAGTTATAATTTTTCAAAATACGTCAACGGGACAGTATTTTATAATTACATTTTAACAAAAGATTTGACATACGGTAAAAGTAAGGAAAATGATTTTGGATTTACGGTCAACATAAAAATTCAAGGGTAATATGAAATATTTATTTATACCAATTTTAAGTTTTTTATTATGTCAAAACATTTTTGATGCTGATAAGGCATTTGATTTAGTGTTACAGCAATGCTCTATAGGACCTAGGTATCCAGGTAGTAAAGGACAAATAGAATGTAGAGATTTTATAGTCAAAAACTTATCTAAATATAGTAGCGATATTTTAGTTGATAATCATAAAATAGAAGATCCACTTACAAAGGACAGTGTTAATATATATAATATTTTTCATAGGTTTAACCCTGATAAAGATAATCGGATTTTGTTAATTGCGCATTGGGATACTAGAAGGTATGCTGACAAGGACCCTGACTCTTTAAATCATAGAAAACCTGTTATTGGAGCTAACGATGGCGCAAGCGGTGTGGCGGTGTTGCTAGCAATATTGGAGCAATTAAATAAAACCAAATTAAATAATATCGGTGTAGACTTTTTATTTGCTGATGCTGAAGATATGGGTCTTTATGGGGATCCTGGGACATGGGCTATAGGATCACGATTGTTTAGTAGTAAATATCCTACACAACTTCCAAAGTTTGGGATATGTGTTGATATGGTTGCAGACAAGGATTTGGATTTAGAAATAGAAAAGTATTCATATGAGATGGCTCCATCATTGGTTAACTATATATGGAGTATTGCAAAGGATAATAATTATGACCACATATTTAAGAATCAATTAGGTCCAGCAATTATAGATGACCATTTATCCTTTTCAATGATGACCGGAGTTCCATCAATTGATATTATAGATTTTAATTATGAGTATTGGCATACAATTAATGATATTCCAGAAAATATATCCAAAAATAGTTTAGATATTGTTGGACATGTGTTGACAGAATTTCTTTATAAATATGATTCAAATGTCAAATAGCTGGCTACAATTAAATATAGTTGCTGATTTCGAAGAGATTGAGATTATCTCTTCTTATTTTACAAATTATACATTAGGTAATCATATTGAAGATGGCACAATTAAAATGTACTTTAATTTTAATGATAAAGAGCAAATTGAATTAATTGTTATCAATATATCTAGACTTTTTAATATCAAAGATATTATATGGTCAACAATAAATGAAGAGAACTGGATGAAAAATTGGATGAAAAATTTCAATCCAGTTAATATATTAAATAAAGTATTAATTATTCCTGATTGGGATAGAAAAAACTATAATTTAAAATACGTGATTAAAATTCATCCTGCAATGGCTTTTGGTACGGGGCATCATGCTACTACTCAGCTTATAATGGAGCATATGATTGATTATGATATTGGTCAATATGATAATCTGCTAGATTTGGGTTGTGGTAGCGGTATATTATCTTTTTTATCGAAAAGAATGGGAGTGAGAGATGTTACAGCGATAGATGTTGATCCTATTTGTAAAGAAAATTTTTATAAAAATGCAAACTTAAATGATATAATTGATATTGATTTTTCGATACAAGACGTGCATAAATTAAATAATTACAACTATAATGTTGTAGTTGCAAATATTGATAAGCACAATATTATCAAAATTATCGATAAATTTGAAAAGAATGATTATGCGTCGATTTTAATAATTTCTGGGTTTTTATTTAAGGATAAAAATCAAGTTATTGATTGTTTTAGGAAAACATATGCGGATGTTATATCTAAAAAAGGAGAGTGGGGAGCAATGGTTGTAAAAAGGAAGATCATTGAAAATTAATTTTATATATCTATTTTTAATTTTATTGCTATCATGTAATAGTAACTTTTTTAAAAATAGCTCGGCTGGCAATCTGATAGATGTAGAGGATGTTAATTGGTTTTATGAAGTTGAAAGTGAAGAATTACTAATTCAAATAAATACTGATAATATATCTTCAAACATAAATAGTTTGAAAGTTAAACTTGTTCCTTTTCATGATGAATTCTTTGAAATTTTTGATGATGGTAGCATCGATGATTTAATTCCTAATAATAATATATATTCTATTATAATCAATGAACTTCCATCTGATCAGAGCTATACTTTGCATGTTGAGTTAAGGACTTCATCTAATGAAATTAGTGATGAATTTCAGTATAATATTGATTTCAATAGCCCTTCAATTATAAATAATTCAATATTCCCTTATGTTCCTTTAGAGCATATTTTAGATCAAGATGATGTCACATTTCTTGATTTAGTTCTTGCTGTTAATGATGAGGATGGTGTCTCTGATATTGATTATGTTAGGTACTATATTAAAAAAATTAATTTTTTCAATGGTAGCTTATCTAATTTAGGCGAGTGTGAATATGAACCTGTTCAAGAAGACGAGTATATATGGGATCCAACTTGGATAATGAATTATGCCTCGACCAACTCAGATAACCATTTAGTATATGTTGTCCAGATACCAATGAATCCAATTGTTTCTGAGTCAGATTGCGGTGGTTTTGGTGATGTTCAATTTAAATTTGAAGTCAAGGATAAAAAGGGTTTTTATGATATTTTAGAGCTTGAAAATTATGTTCAAATTTGCCCTGGAGTTTGTGAGTGAAAAATTGTATAATTGCAATATTTTCGGTTTGTTATGGACTTATTCCAGAGCATTACCTTTTTGAAAACTTGAATCAATCAAATGTGAATGAGGGTTTGCTAAGTAATACTGTTATTGATATTGAATATTTAAATAATTCAGTTTTTATGTCTACTTCAAATGGAATAGGTGCCGCTGATTATAATAGCCCCAATTTCATTTTCTACAATTTTGAAGATGATAATCTTCCTGAGGGAGGCAATCCGGCAATGGTTATTAAAAGTAACATTATTGCTGTTTCTGGAAGTGCAACGGAATATCATGCTGGAGAAAGCCATCCTGCTGGCACAGGGGTCTCCTATTCAATTGATAATGGTAATACTTGGAATTATATGAATCAGTCAGTCGATCCCTTACCAGATTTATGGAGCTGTAGCAATTATGAATATGATAACGTTTTTTTTGACAATGAAAGTGAATGCAATTTAAACTGTGTTAATTGTGATGGTGAAGATGGCAGGTGTGCCCGTATATATGATTATGTAAGTTGGGGTGGGCAAGATGAAATTCTTCATTTATCAGTTACAGTTCCTATTAATAATATATCTTATGACCTTGAAATTCACGGCAATTATATATATGCATCAAGTTGGGCAGGTGGGTTGAGGCGTTTTGATTATACACTAGAAAATCCTATATGGGAGATTATTCCACTTCCAATGGATAATCAAGATGAATTGATTTGCGGTGAAATAAATTTAGATTCATATCAAATTAATCCAGTGGGTGACTGCAATTCTGATTTTGATAACCATAAGGCATTTTCTGTTTTTGGGTTACAGGATACTATATGGGTTGGAACTGCTGGAGGGATTAATAAAGGAGTAGTTAATGAAGACTGCATTAACTGGACTCATTTTAATTCTTATGAAAATGGATTTTTTGATGACTGGGTAATTGGTTTTGAAAATCAAAACTTAAATAATGGTTTAAGCAGAATTTGGGCTCTAACATGGGATAAAGAAAGTCAAGGAAGATTGGGTGTGCCAAGTTTTTCAGATAATGGGGGATTAGATTGGCAATATCCTGATCAATTAGTCGAATTAGGAGTTAAGGCATACAATATATCATTTGATTCAAATTATATTTATCTATCGACAGATCAGGGGCTCTACCTATCTAATGATGCGTACTTATGGGAAAAGTTTGAAAATCCTATTGACTACTTAAATCAGCAAATACTGTCAGAGGTTGTATATGATGCAGAAGTTATTGATGATAGATTGTGGATTGGGACCGGAGATGGAGTTGCAATTTCAGAGAATTTAATTGAAGCTAATTGGATGATTTATAGGTTTTGGAATAGTAGCTCAACTTTTGATGTTTATCCTAATCCTTTTGTAGTAGATAGCTATAATCTTGTTGATGGAGATGGTCATGTGCGCTTTATTTTTTCAGGTCAAGATTTATCGTCAAGTATTGATATCTTTGATTTTAGTATGGATCTAGTGAGTTCAATTAAAAATCCAGCCTTAATTGGTGATCAAATTGAATTTATTTGGAATGGTCGCAATGTCTATAATCAAATAGTTCAAAATGGCATTTATTTTTGTAGGTTGAATTATAATGGTAATTATAAATGGGTTAAACTGGCAGTGATTAAAGAGGGGTAATTATTAGAATTTTTTATATAATATTTTTTTTAAGTTCTATTGTTTTCTCAGATTACCTGGGTGGGCTTAAAGGCGCAGGATATAGATATGGTGCAAATGCACATCAGATTTCTCTGGGTAATGCAATTGCATGTGATGAAATTTCTGGCTTCAATGCATTTGTCAATCCAGCGTTACTATCTAAAACTAAGGGTGATGAAATAGGTAGCAGTTACTTTTTAATGAGCTTAGATCGCCACATTCAAGTTTTTAGTGTTACAAAAAATCTGTCTTCTTTTGGAGGGGCCAGCTTATCGTATTTTGAATCAGGCGTTTCAAATATAAGAGGAAAAGATTTTAACAATGAATTCATTGGTATGTTTAAATCTAAAGACTCTTATTTAATGTTTTCATTTGGTTCAAGAGCTTTTTCTAATTTTCATATTGGTTTAAACATAAAAGCTTTATTTGGAGCAATAGATGATCAAAGGTCAAGTGGTTTTAGTGGTGATATAGGTATGGTTTATGATTTTTCAAATAAATTTTCATACTCTTTTATGATAAATAATATTTTTAGCTCTATTATTTGGAAGGAAAGTAATTTATCAGAATATTTACCTCAAATTAATTCTTTAGGGGTGCGTTTTAATTTTAATAAAAATTTTAAAATACATTCAAAGCTTGAACATGTAAATTCTAATGATATAGATATCTATAGATCTAAAAATGGACTTGAATGGTTTAAAGACAACTACTCTATTAGATTGGGGCTCGTTCAAACTAAGGGTCAATTTTCTAATCAATCTTTTGATTTTAAGGCATTGATTGGTTTTGGTATGAATATTAGTCTGTTAGAATCCAATAAAATTAGGCTAGATTACTGTATAGATTTTGGAAATGAAAATGAGGGGATTAGCAATTTAGTGAGCTTATCGATAAAATGAGATATCTAGTAATTACAATATTAATTAATTTCACTTTTTCTATTACGACAACTTCAGCATACACTCCCTCAGCCTTGCCTATTAATGCTAAAGCTCTTTCAATGGCTAGTCTAGGTGTTGCATCTGACTATAATAATTGGATTAATCCAGCTTCATTAGGATATAGTAAGATTGAATTACTAGAGTTTTCTCAAAATAGTTGGATTTATGATGATGTTTCAGGTGCGAATATTAGCTATAGATCAAATCAACAAGTAATTTCATACCATTATTGGAAAATTGATGATATTTTTCTTTATGAAGATATTCCATCAGATGCCCCCCTAGGGTCTGTTAGTAGTCAGAATATATTCTTGCAATATTCTAGGTCTTTTAATATCAAAAGTCATTACTTTGGGCTTAATATGGGTGCTAGGTATGTCAGTTTGTTTGATTGGGAAGATAAAGGTTTAAATTTAGATTTAGGATATCAAAAAACAATTCGAGCTGGAATTAAATTAGGTATTGCAGCAAAAAACATCTTTAGTGAAAATAAAAACTCAGATAAATTACCAAAATTTATTGCTATAGGTGTTAAGAAAGAAATTTATAAGACTCCATTTTTCGTGTATTTAGATTTGTTCAAACACGAGAACAATGGTTTTGGCTCATTTCAAGCTATTAAATTTGTAAAAAATAATTTTGATTTAATATGTGGTGTTAAATATTTAGAGAAATTTGATAGTATTGATATTAGTTTGGGGTTTAATTTCAATTTAAGAAATCTCCAATTTTCGATATCAACTTTATTATTAGAAAATTCTTCATTTCAAGCTCCCGTATCTTATCAAATATCATACTTATTCTGAAATCCTAATTAGGCATCCTAAAATACTTTTTAAAGTTTATTGTAAATATATAAGATTCATTTAAATTTAAGGCATCAATCTAACTATAGAAGATCTTTTTATAATCTTATGGGAGGCATTTTTGTATGAAAAAAACACTTTTTTCACTTATTTTTATTGTATCTGTTTTATTATCTAATTCCTATAATTGGAATGACGGAGGAACCATTTTAGGTTCATTTGGTAATCTAGGTTCTGCAACTAACGTTGAGGGAGTGCTGGTTTTAACTGAAGACCCTATAAGCGGAACTCCATCTGCATATATCGCAGCTGTATCAAATTTATCTGGAGGAGAGTCCATAGAGGTTTGTGTTGATATGTATACTCCCGATAGTAATGTAAAAGGAAGGATCTGGGGTCATTATTATGATGGAACAGATTTGACTTCATATGATGGATCTGCTTCTGGCGCAGATGACTATGCAGATACTTATGGAGAATGGGAGAATTTATGTTATACTTGGACAGTTGACCCAGCAAAAGTTGGATTTATTCTTGAAGCAAGACTATATAGTTATAACGATGGTGCTCCACTTAGTGTTGACAACTTAGTTATCAATACATCTGGAGGAACAGTTATCTTTCCAGGAGATGTTGATATAATCTCTGGATGTACAGATGATCAAGCCTGTAATTATGACTCAAATGCCACGTCAAATGATGGAAGTTGTCTTTATAATGATTGTTTCGGAGAATGTGGAGGTGATGCTGTAGAGGATTGTTTGGGAGATTGCAATGGGTTGGCTGAGATTGATGCTTGTGGAGTATGTAATGGCGATTCAAACCCTGAAGATTGTGAGGGTTCTTCAATCTTTTTTTCAGAATATGCTGAAGGCTCAAGTAATAATAAATATATAGAAATTTTCAATGGGTCAGATTCCGAAATTGATTTAGCTGGCTATTCTCTTTCAAGTTGCTCAAATGGGTGTAATGATGGATCTAGTTGGGACTACTCCGATAACGTTACATTTGATTCAGGAACAATATTGTCTCCTGGAGACGTTTATGTTGTTTGTCATGGCTCTGCTGATGCTCAAATTCAGTCAGATTGTGATCAGCAGTTTACATATTTAAGTAACGGAGATGATGTTTTTGGCTTAACTCAGATTAGCTCTGGACTTGTTCTTGATATTATTGGATTAATTGGAGATGACCCTGGAGATGGGTGGGATGTATGTGGTACCGCAAATGGAACTAAAGACCATACACTTGTGAGATTGTCATCTGTAAATAGCGGAAACAATGACTGGTTTACTTCCTCTAGCTCAGAGTCATGTGAGTGGGCTGTACTAGATCAAAACTCTTGGTGTTACTTAGGCTCTCACCCTCACGGTGAGATATCTCCTTGTGAAGGTGGTGGTGATTCAGATGGCGAAGTTTGTGATGATGGTATAGATAATGATGGTGATGGCTATATTGATTGTGATGATTTTGATTGTCCACCATGTGAAGGTGGCGAAGTTTGTGATGATGGTATAGATAATGATGGTGATGGCTATATTGATTGTGATGATTTTGATTGTAATTGTGGAGGAGAGGGGTCATGTGCAGAATATGGTTGTGTAGAATATAATCCTGCTAACTCATGCCAATGCAATGATTTATGTGTTGAATTTGGAAACTGTTGCGATGATTACGAGGAATTGTGTGTATCTTCAGGTGAGGGATGTATGGACCCTAATGCCACTAACTACAATCCTAATGCTATTATAGATGATGGAAGTTGTGATTATAGTGCCCCTGTTGCAAATGCTGGCTCTGATCAAACAGTTGATTTTGGTGAGATAGTAACTTTATCTGGTTCGGGATATTCGGCATTAGGTGAAATCATAGCTTATTCATGGAATCAAATTTCTGGACCTGCTATCACTTTAAGCGATGACGAGGCCCAGGTTGTAACATTTACAGCTCCAAGTGAAATATGTACACTATCATTCTCTCTTCAGGTGATTGATAGTAGCGCAAATTTTTCAGAATCTGATGAAATTACGATTTCAGTTGGTGGTTATTCCTCAATTTATGATATCCAGTATACAGAAAATCAGGGTGCATATTGCTACGAAACGAGTGCAGATCAAGAAACTGTTACGTTGTCAGGAGTTGTTACTCATGTTAAGCCAGGCTCTTATCCAAATTTTTTCATTCAAGATTCCGAGCAAGATGATTTGTGGAGTGGTATTTATATTTACGATACTTCTGTTGACCCTAGTGTTGGAGATGAAATAACATTGACTGCAACAGTTAATGAGTATTATAGTTTAACGCAGCTTATCGATGTAGAGTCTTTTACTATAGATTCTCAAGATAATATTGTTAATCCGATTAATATTCAATCTTCTGACTTAGGGATTGACTGCTCTTTTTCAGGCGAGCAGTACGAAAGCATGCTAGTTTCTGTTAGTGATGTTACATTTGAATCTGTTGATGAGTTTGGAAATTGGACTATTTCAGATAGCTCAGGAAGCACTATGGTTGATGATTACTATTATGATGGTTCTTGGCCATCTATATCTGAAGGGGATGATTTTGATTGTATTACAGGTATTGTTAGCTATAGTTATTCAGAATTTAAAATTTACCCCCGAAATATTAACGACTTCTCATGTTATGAAAATGCTTGCAGCTCAAATGGAGACGTTAACAATGATGAGCAAGTTAATGTTTTAGATATCGTTATTGTTGTTAGTTCAATTGTAGATGATGCCACGCTAACAGATCAGGAGTTATGTGCTGCGGATGTTGATGAAGATGGGGAAATTACTGTTCTAGATATAGTTAGAATTGTACAGACGATTATTTCTTAATGAGCTTTAATCGAATATATTTAATTTCAAGTCTTTGTTTTCTTTTATCCAATTCGGATCATATCGTTTTTAGTAGAGTTAGTGTTCAGCCTACTGATGCAGAATTAGTATCGATACATAATCCTACTTCAGAGTCTATTGATTTATCAAACTATTACATAACTGATGCATCTAGGTCTAGTCAAAATAAGTTTTATTATAAAATTAACACGCAAAATGATTATTGGAGCGGGCAATACAATGATTTTATTGCACGATTTCCTGAAAATTACAGTATTGCTCCAAATGAAACTTTAATTCTAAGTCTTCACAACAATGAAATATTTTCAAATTATTACGGGTATAGTGCTGATTTGACATTATTTGAAGATATGAGAAATGCGTTTGATGGAATAACAACTATATCTCTATCAAGTGCATTCTTTAATCAAGATATGCTGGATGATGACTCAGAGGTTTTGATACTTTTTTATTGGGATGGAAGCTCTGAATTAGTTAAAGATGTTGACTATTTCATATGGGGAGATACAGAAGAGGCGATAGATAAAACTGGATTTTTAACTTATTTTGATGATACTCAAATACAAAATCAACTTCCTCATTATTCTCATGGATTAGACTCTACATTCGTTCGAGTTAATCTCAATGCTGAAGGCGATGAAATTCTTGTTGGGGGAAATGGGATAACCGGCCATAATGAGACAAGTGAAAATTTGCCTGATACTTGGAATGTTATTCTATCTCCAGAAATAATTTATGGATGTAATGATTCTGAAGCCTGTAACTATGATGAGAGTGCAACTTTTGATGACGGCTCATGTTGGTTTGCAAATGATGGATGTGACTGTAATGATGCACAAGATTCATTATCAGATTGTGCAGGGGTATGTAATGGCTCTGCAGCTTTAGATTGTGCTGGGGTATGTCAAGGTGAATCTACTTTAGATGTTTGTGGTATTTGTGACGGACCTGGCGCAATATATGACTGTGGGTGTTTAGATATTGATATACCTGCATCTGCAAATCCATTTGAAGACTGTGTTGATTTAACAATTAAACAGATTTATTCTGATTACAGTGATGATGTATGCAATGATAGTTTTTCAGGAGGAATAATAACAACAATAGGTTTAATTGTAGATTATGATGATGTGACGGCATCAAATGGTCCCAGGGTAATTAAAATTGAAGATTCAGATGGATATCAGCTGGATGTTACTATCTGGGATTGGGACCCTGCTTCAGCGGATAATGATTATGACCATCCAAATATAAGCAGCTTTATTGATCCATATAATCCAACTCAATATTACGTGATAGTTGAAGGCTTACTTGGATCATATAATTGTAATTTTCAATTAGACGCATCAGACGAGGGGTATGGTGGTGTTAATATAAATGGTACTGTAACATATTTTGATCAGATTAATACTAGTGGAAACTATCAATCTGATGACAGTATATATGCAGCTAGTATTGAGGTTGCTCCATATCCGTTTATTCCGACTTCCGGTGAACGTATAGATTTTAGTTATTCATTTCCAAGCGAGTCAAGAGTTATAGTTAGAGTTTTTGATTTGTCTGGAAGATTTATAACAAGCTTAGTCGATAACTATTTTTCAAACTCAGGTACAGTTTTTATGCAGGAGGATGGTTCTGATTGGGATGGAAGAGATCATCTTGGTCAAGTTGTGTCTCCAGGGACATATTTGATTCATATTGAGGCTATGAATTTTCAAACAGGTGTCACATCAACAAGTCTGGCTCCCGTTGTCGTAGGGGTTAGTCCATGATAAGATTGATATTTATAATATTATTGTCAACTTCTTTAATGTCACAAGTTTTTAGTGAGTATTCTTATGTTGGAGTGCAGGGCTCGGCTATGACAGGCAGTATTGTCTCTCATTCGTCAAGTGAATCTGGAATTTTTCAAAATCCTGCTTCTATAGCAGGTTTTGATGGCAATATAGTGATGATTGGTCAAGCTAATATCTTTAGCCAATCATACTTACCTTATATGCACCTAGGCACTATATATGATATGCCTTTTTTAGGTCAACTTGGATTGTCTTATCAAAATTTTTCAACAGATTATAATGGAAATGAATTATCAACAGAGAGTTCTTTGTCTCTATCCAAGGGAATGTTCTTACAGAAGGATAAAAATTCATCGTTATCAATTGGAATTAGAGCTAATTTTTTAATTTGGGAGCAGTCTGGTTCCGCTGGACCTTCAGGTGATGGGGCTGGAGGTTTTGAATCACATCAGTCTTCTAGCATGGGGGTAGATTTTGGGATTATTGGGGGATTAAGAAATAGGTATT
>MDSV01248621.1_pt1 | contig 18609 bp, 14 predicted proteins | sample 810851 | NCBI WGS metagenome assembly MDSV01 (sample SAMN05326640, study PRJNA326480) | marine metagenome | isolation source: seawater | place: Atlantic Ocean: North East | collected 2012 | reverse complement strand
GGGCCAGCAGGGGTCTCGGAAGGGCTTTTGCGATTGGCCTCGCAGAAAGAGGCGCTTCAGTCGGAATTGTGGCACGATCCAGTACAGGGTTGAAAGAGGGAGGGGACCTAATACGAAATGCCGGAGGGCACGCATTAGAGGCTACTTGTGACCTATTGGATGAAAACTCTATAGATGCAGCAATTAAACATATAGAAGAACAGCTAGGAAGTATTGATATATTAATTAATAATGCAGGCGTAGCTGGTCCAACCGGAGCGGACTGGACATTAAATGCGAAAGAGTGGTGGAAAGTTTTTGAAGTAAATGTATTAGGGCAATTTCAAGTTTCTAAGGCCGTGATGTCCGGCATGGTAAAAAGGGGCAGAGGCAGGGTGGTGAATGTATCCAGTGCCGCAGCAGGGTTTCCAAGCGCAAATTATTCGGCCTATTGCGCATCTAAGGCGGCCCTGACTATGTGGACTGAATGCCTAGCAGATGAAGCGGCAAGACACGGCGTAAAGGTCTTAGCATATCACCCAGGCACCGTTCGGACTGACATGACAGAGTACTCTGCTGGCCAGCCAGAAAAGGATAACCCCATTGTAAACTTCATTAGAGATGCCTTTGAAGAAGGAAGCGACACTCCCGTAGAAAGGTCTGTAGAAAGTCTCGTTTTCGTTGCTTCAGGCGGAGCGGATGATTTGCCAGGAGTGCAAATAGATGTTGACGTTGATCATAAAGAATGGAATACGAGAAAAGCTCAAATCAAAGAAAAAGAATTATACGTAATCCGTATACGAGGTCTTGAGGATTAAAAATGTCAAAAGATCGACATGCTGAAATAAAAGAATTGGCCGTTGAAATAGGCGCATTACTATATGGCTCATTCACTCTATCTGCAGGAGGCAAAAATTCGCCATTTTATTTTGATGGCCGACTCCTCACCTTAAACCCTAAAGGGTCTTATTTGGTGGCACAGGCTCTCTTGCCTTTAGTAATTTCAAGTGGAGCTGAATCAATAGCGGGTCCCACATTAGGCGCCGATCCAATGGTCGCTGCAATATCCATGTTAAGCCATACTCAAGAAACCCCTATTCCCGGCCTCATAGTCAGAAGCCAGCCCAAATCACACGGAACGCAAAAGTTAATAGAAGGAGCTTTAAAGCCTGGCCTGAAAGTCGCAGTCGTGGATGATACTTGCTCTACAGGTAAAAGTATATTTCATGCTATGGCAGAACTAGAAAAGGCAGGTTGCGAAATCACGGCAGTGTTCAGCATCCTCGACAGAAATGAAGGCGGTTCAGAAGAAATCAGAAGGCGTGGATATAAATTTGACTCTCTCTTATCTGCAACCCCAGAAGGCAAAATTAATTAAGCAAGAGAACTCAGCCACTATACTCTTCTGCGGCGTCTGCGAGCACGGCGAATAGCTCTGGCTTTATCAATGCGAGTTTGCTCACCCTTAGACCTGAAAAATCTCCTATCTCTAAGCTCTCTCATTATTCCAGCGCGCTGAATGATGGACTGAAAACGCTTAACAAGCGCCTCTCCATCTTCACCATCTCTTAATACTACGTAAGCCAAACAAACCTCCTACCTACGATGCTTCCATGCAAAAGTTTAAAAACATTGAATTTGTACAAAGAAACAAAAGCGGCGTTGTGCCGCTTACTAAAGAATTGTAGCATGATCTTGTGTAACAAGGTTAAAAATATTTACTCACTATATTAATAAAATAGGGAATTAACCGAAAGAAACCTCGCTGATGCTACAATTGAGGTTAAGGTTTAAAGGCATTTTCGACACATCAGGCACTAGGGTTAAACTCAAGCAAGGACAGGCAATTTAAGTAAAGATATGGCTAAACCTAACCAAAGCTCATCTAAAAAAAAACGAAGCAACAATGGATCCCTTTCGAACTCGCAAATTGGGGCTAGGCCACTTGATAATATCGTCGTTAAAGGCGCAAGAGAGCATAACCTTAAAAACATTGATGTCACGATACCCAGAAACAGCCTAGTGGTAATGACCGGAGTCTCAGGGTCCGGCAAAAGCACCCTGGCGTTTGACACAATTTATGCAGAAGGCCAGAGGAGATATGTAGAATCACTCTCCTCATATGCCCGGCAATTTCTTGGCCGGATGGACAAGCCTAACGTTGATTATATCGGCGGTTTATCACCGGCCATATCAATAGATCAAAAAGGAACTTCACACAATCCAAGGTCTACTGTCGGTACCGTAACTGAGATCTACGACTATTTGCGACTTTTGTTTGCACGAGTAGGCAGGCCGAGCTGTCATAAATGTGGCAGACCCGTGGAAATGCAGACCGTCCAACAAATTGTCGACGCAATAATTGACCTACCAGCTGAGAGCAGAGTTCAAGTCATGGCCCCTGTTGTCAGGCGTAAAAAAGGCGAACACCAAGACGTTCTTGAAACATCGAGGAAAAGTGGTTTTGTGCGCGCCCGTATTAACGGGGAAATGAAAGACCTGTCAGAAGACATTTCTTTGGATAAAAAGAAGTGGCATAACATTGAAATAATAGTGGACAGGCTTGTCATAAAGAAAAATGTCGATATAAGCAGAGTATCCGAGTCAGTAGAACAGGCTATGAAATTGGCAAAAGGACTAGTGCTAATAGGCATTGCGAATGGCGAAGAAAAAATATTCTCAGAAAATTTTGCCTGCGCTAAATGTAATATATCGTTAGGTGAAATCGAGCCTAGAACGTTCTCCTTTAATAACCCACATGGAGCATGCTCGAAATGCGCCGGACTCGGCTACAAGCTAGAAGTTGATCCGGACCTAGTAATTCCGGATGATTCTCTGAGCCTAAGCGAAGGGGCTATAGAGCCATGGTCTCGAAGTGGCATGTCAACTCCATGGTTTGACAGCCTTCTGGAATCCATGGCAAAGGAGTTCATGTTCTCTACTAAAGTGCCGTTTAAAAAACTTTCTGTGGAGCACAAAGACCTTGTGTTAAATGGGGCCGGAAGCATCAAGTTTTTAATGACGCATATCACAAAAAAAGGGAGAACCTTTAACTGGAAAACCACCTTCGAAGGTGTTCTCAATAATTTAGAACGGCGACACAAAGAAACAGAATCTGAAAATGTGAGAAAAGACATTGAGAGGTATATGGCTCGTCAGTCGTGTAATTCATGCGAAGGTAAAAGATTAAAACCGGAAGCGCTCGCTGTAAAAATCGGGGGCAATGGAATTGTAGACGTAACAGACAAGTCCATCGCAGACACGGCGGAATGGGTGTCAGGATTAATTAATGGCAAACCTACAGTTGCGAATAAACGCAAGGTGGATTACGATCCTGAATTTCTTAGCGACAGAGAAAAGGCAATTGCTGACCAAATATTGAAAGAAATCCAGGAAAGGCTTCACTTTCTTGTGAATATAGGATTGGACTATTTAACGCTTAGTAGGACCGCCTCTACCCTTTCAGGAGGAGAATCTCAACGCATACGGCTTGCTACTCAGATTGGGTCAGGACTCACTGGAGTTTTATACGTCTGCGACGAACCTTCCATTGGGCTACATCCAGCAGATGGCACTAGGCTAATAAATACACTGCAGAGATTACGCGACATAGGAAATACGGTGTTAGTTGTGGAGCATGACGAGGCAATAATGAGAGCTGCTGACTACGTGGTGGATTTAGGTCCTGGAGCAGGAGAGCATGGCGGCCATGTGGTATCAACTGGCCCGATTAAGCAGATTATAGAAGAGCCTAAATCAGTCACGGGAGCGTACCTTTCTGGTGAGCGGAACATCGATACTCCTAAAAACATCAGGTCTGGAAATGGTAATGCAATAAAAATTTTGAAAGCGGAAGAAAACAACTTAAAGGCCATAGATGTAGAGATTCCTCTCGGAAAACTTGTTTGTATAACCGGAGCCTCCGGATCTGGCAAAAGCACTTTAATTAACGAAATACTGTACAAAGCATTGGCAAGACATTTCAACAGGGCAAAAAATAGGCCAGGACGCCACCATTCAATTGAAGGAATAGAGAATCTGGATAAAGTTGTTGAGATAGACCAGTCTCCTATTGGGCGTACACCGCGGTCTAACCCCGCTACTTATACAGGGACCTTCACTCCAATCAGGGAGCTTTTTGCATCACTTCCTGAAGCAAAAGTTCGAGGGTATAAGCCCGGAAGATTTTCATTTAACGTAAAAGGAGGGCGATGTGAAGCGTGTAGAGGAGACGGATATATTCAAATAGAAATGCAATTTTTGCCTGACGTTACCGTGCCGTGCGAAATCTGTAAGGGGGCGAGGTATAACCGGGAAGCACTTGAGGTTTATTATCGAGGCAAATCAATTGCGGATGTATTAAATTCCACGGTGACTGAAGCTTTAGAGACATTTGATAAGATTCCGAAAATCAGAAAAAAACTTCAAACTATGGAAGATGTTGGCTTAGGCTATATAAGGCTTGGCCAGCCCGCAACGACACTTTCAGGAGGAGAGGCTCAAAGAGTTAAACTTGCTTCGGAGTTAAGCAAAAGAGCAACGGGCAACACTATTTATATTCTCGATGAACCAACCACCGGATTATCATTCCACGACTGCGCATATCTATTAGAAGTTTTGCAAAAACTCGTTGATTCTGGTAACACAGTAGTTTTAATAGAGCATCACCTAGATTTGATCAAAAACGCTGACTGGATAATTGATTTAGGCCCAGGGGCTGGTGATGCAGGAGGAGAAATTGTGGCTAAAGGTACACCAAAACAAATCACTCAACGCAAGCACTCCTCAACAGGCAGCTATCTAAAGGACCATTTGAAAAAAAACGGAGTTAAGCAGGGGTAATTGTAGAAAATGATAACCAGTTTAAAAACACCTAGTGGCATTGTTACTATTCTCATATTTATCCTTACAATTCTTGCCGCAATATTGTCAGGGGTAATGGGTGCAGCGGGTCCGAGCACAAAAGTTTTGTTCATAGCCTGGCTTTTTGTACCGGCACCGATAATTTTTGTACTATTTGTATGGAAAAAACTGACTGGAATCGCAGGAATCGCCTCAAAAGCCTACATTTCTATCAGTATAGCCTTAACAGTGCTGTTACTTTTAGCTGTTGCCTGGAGTGGCTCAGAAACCGCTTTGCATCCGGGGCCTGCGTCGGATGAAGAAACCCTTTCAATGTATCCTCAACTTGAAGCGAATATAGAGACAGTGTCATTTTTAGCTGCTGACGGAGTAACGCTTTCAGGATGGATGGCAACTGGTGACTCAGGAAAAGCGGTGATCCTTTTACATGGATATACCGGTGACCGAACAGCAATGCTTCCTCAAGCCAAAATGCTTTTTGATGAGGGATTCACAGTTCTGTTGTTTGATTTTCGCCATAGAGGAGAAAGTGAAGGAGATTTTGTTAGTTTTGGGTACTACGAAAAACAGGATGTTTTGGCTGCAGTCAATTTGATTGAAGAAACCGGGGAAACAATGCGTGCATCAGGTGGGACTGGTATAGAAAGCATAGGATTAATAGGCCTATCTAATGGCGGAGCGACGGCAATTCTTTTTGCGGCAGAGAACCCAGGCAAAATAAAAGCCCTGGTTATCGATTCTGCCTTTAAAAGCTTGGATAGCGCGGTTTCTCAAAGCTTTACCCATTTTGTTGGACTGCCGGCTTTTCCATTTGCGCCGATAACGGTATGGTTCTCAGAGCTAAGAACAGGATTAAATCGCAAAGATGTGATCCCAGAAGAGGCTATAGCTAATATAACCGACACTCCCGTTTTAATTATTCACGGGCTCGAAGACGAGACAATATCTTATACAGATAGTGAAGCAATCTATTCAAAAGCAAACCAGCCCAAAGACATATGGCTAGTGCCAGGAGCTGAACATGGAGATGCTTCTGAAATAGAAGAACAGGAATATCAAAATCGAATAGTCTCGTTTTTTACGGAGCACTTGAAATAAATCAATAGCCCGCAAAAAACACCCTAAAAACCTAAAACATTGTAATTTTGTCTACAAGTGTTCAAAATGTAACTACTCGTTAAATTTTCTGGATGGAGATGAGCCAAATGGGACCTGAAATTGCTTTTATGAACGCCGTAGAGTTAGGTAGCAGGATTCGAAGGCGCGACCTATCACCCGTTGAAGTAGTTAATTTTTTTCTTGACCGAATAAATGAACGAAACCCCGAGATTAATGCATTTGTCACAATGGTCTCAGATGAAGCGGTACAAAGAGCAAAATCTGCCGAAAATGACTTAATGTCGGGCCAGGCACTTGGCCCATTACACGGCATACCGGTGGCGATCAAGGACTTGTTTACCTTTAAGCCGGGCGTTAGGGCCACTTCAGGTTCTGCGCCACTAAAAGACTATCAACTAGACACGACGTCTTCTTATGTTTCTGATATAGAGGAAGCAGGCGGAATTGTTTTAGGCTTAACGAATTCTCCAGAATTCGGGCACAAAGGCGCAACTGATAATTACCTTTTTGGACCAACTAGTACGCCATTCGATTTAACGCGAAATGCAGGCGGATCATCAGGAGGGAGCGCTGCTGCAGTAGCTGCTGGCCTTGCGCCATTGTCACAAGGGTCAGATGGAGGAGGTTCAATCCGAATACCCGCATCGTTTTCAGGAGTATATGGGTATAAGCCGTCCTATGGTCGGGTTCCCTTTATAACGCGACCCAATGTGTTTACTTCATTAAACCCGTTTCTTTTTGTAGGACCGATAACACGAACGGTAGAAGATGCGGCACTCTTGATGACTGTTATAGACAAACACGACCCGAGAGATCCATTCTCACTGCCCGGCGGCGACGTTAACTACCTAGAATCAACGCGTAAGCCCGTCTCAGGAATGAAAGTGGCATATAGCCCGGACCTTGGCATTTTTCCTGTAGAGGAAAGTGTGGCTAAAGTTGTTCAAAAGGCTACAGGAGCTTTTAAGGAGCTCGGAGTCGAGGTTGATCAAGTAGAAATCAAAATAGATCGTTCCCAACAGGAGCTGTCAGGCCTGTGGGTGCGACAAATGGCAATGCTACATATGGAATTAGCTGATATGTTCAAGCCACAGGGAATCGATCTTTTAGGCGAGCATAACAGCATGTTAACTCCTACTTTTGCAAAAACTCTGGAAATCGGGAAAAAAATGTCAGCCTGGGATGTAAGAAGCGGAGAATTCCTACGATCTTCCGTGTATGACCCCATTCAGGACATACTGGACGACTACGATTTTATTGTGTCACCAACTTTGTCAGTTCCGCCGTTTAAAAATGCTACTGATGGAGATACCCTAGGGCCTACAGAGGTAAATGGAGAAACAGTCGACCCAACTATAGGATGGTGTATGACCTACCCTATAAATTACACAGGCAACCCAGCCGCATCGATACCGGCAGGGCTAACTGCAGATGGATTGCCTATAGGAATGCAAATTATAGGAAGAAGACATGCAGATGAAGATTTGTTGGCAATAAGCGCCGCTTTTGAGCGTGCAAGACCATGGTTTCAAAGCTACATAGACCTTGAGGAGAAACATAATGGAAGCTAAACAAAAGGGCAAAGTTCAAACAGTTTTAGGGTTAATAAATCCACAAGAGCTGGGGGCTACAGTTACCCACGAACATCTTCTAGTAGACTTAATGTGTTATTTCTACGAACCTGAAGAAGCAAGTAAGCGTTCATATATCGACAGGCCTTTCACTATGGACGTCAGAGGCGAATTACCCCAGATAGCCTTCAACATGAAGGCTAATCTACAGTATTATGATATCGAGTGGTCAATAGCAGAAGTGTCTAAATTTGTTAATGCTGGAGGAGGAGGGCTCGTTGACACAACTTCAATGGGGTTAGGCCGGGATCCCTTAGCTTTATCCAGAATATCACGGGCTACAGGTTTAAATATTATTATGGGTTCAAGCTACTATATTCCGCAGGCACATCCACCTAACATAGGCGAGCTTTCAGAGGAGGAGATTACTAAAGACATAATCAGAGATGTTATTGAGGGGGTATCAGATACAGGAATTAAGGCAGGAGTAATTGGCGAGGTCGGAAATTTATACCCGCTATCGGATACGGAACGCAAGATTCTTAGGGCTTCCGCTCACGCCCAAATTGAGACGGGCTGCCCTATTTCTATTCATCCTGGGGCACACGACGAATCTCCAATGCAAATAGTTAAAGAGTTATCACAAGCAGGAGGTGATAATTCGAATATGATAATGGGCCACCTGGACTTTGCCATTGAAGACCGTGAGAAATTACTTGAATTGGCAGATACAGGTTGTTTTTTAGAGTATGACATTTTTGGTTTCGAAGAAACTAACCTAGTTTATTTAGGCGAGTATATGCGAATGAAAAGTGACTTTGATCGCATAGAGACGATTGAATTTCTGATAGAAAAGGGACATATAGAACAAGTTGTGATCGGGCAAGATGTCTGCCAGGCAAACCAACTCACTCGATTTGGTGGTAAAGGATATGCACATATACTAGAAAACATTGTGCCAAGATTAAGGAAAAGGGGCTGGAAACAGGATCAAATCGACCAGATTTTGATCCATAACCCAGCGAGGGCGTTAACTTTCAATTAAAGGTGCGAATCGAACAAGGGAGGCACGGTGGGCCAAGGGTAGGCCTGCTCGAATCCATAGCAGAGTTGCAAAATGCGCAGCTCCTCAAAGCGCCTGCCAATAACCTGTAATCCAATAGGCAGGCCATCCTTGTCAAATCCACAAGGAATGTTTGCCCCCGGTAAACCAGCGGCGTTTATTGGAAAAGTAAATGGGCTATGAGCGGGAAAACCCCACAATTCTTTTTCAAGATCAGATTTAACTCCCGATTTCGGCCTTCCTGCTACGAATGCTGTATTTGGCATGGTTGGGGACAAAAGTAAGTCATATTTGGTAAACAATGTATCTAAACGGGATATGATTTGGTCACGCACTCCTAAGGCAAGAGCATAATCTTTCCCCGTAATTTTGCCCCCATACTGATAAACATTAAATGCCTCAGGTGCCAACTCTGAAGTCCTTTTGCCAAACTTTTTGTCTAAACTAGCATACCAATTTGCACTTATGAGTGGCCAATACCCATAGAACGCATCAGATAAATCTAGTTCGACTCGTTCCACCTTGCAGCCCAGCGAATCCAAATTGTTAACAGCCGTTTCGACACTCTCGTGGACCTCTTTATTTACATCCGCATATCCATAATCAGGGCTGTATGCAATTTTTAGTTGAGAAAGGTCAGCCTCTAACAAGGTTGGATATGGTGGCACAGCAGCGCGGACGCTGTCAGGGTCTCGCAAATCGAATCCCGCTAAAATTTCCAGCAAAATTGCTGCATCTTCTACTGTGCGTGCAATCGGTCCCGGCTGGCTAATTGGGTTGGTAATATAATTTTCACTTGCGCCAGAATAACGCGGAACGCGCCCTAAGGTTGGCCTTATGCCGAACATGCCACAAAAACTACTAGGAGCTCGTATAGAACCTCCGCCGTCAGTGCCGCTCGCTATTGAACAAAGCCCGGCAGCGACAGCGGATGCTGATCCTGCGCTTGAACCCCCCGATGTTCTGGAGGTGTCCCATGGATTCCTGGTGTGGTCACCTAGTCTGTTTTCAGAATGAATCATCAAACCCCAATCAGGCATGTTTGTTTTTCCGATAATTATCCCGCCCGCGGACTTGATTCTTTCAACAACGACAGAATCCTCTTTTGGAATATGGCCCTTCATCCATGCAGAACCATGGGTTGTCTCTATTCCTTTTGTAACCTCGTTATCTTTAACCCCAAACGGAATCCCATAAAGGGGGCCAACAGCCTCGCCGTTGGCGATACAAGATTCCATTTCCTTAGCCTTAGTTATTGCAGCATCAATATTCATTGCTAAAAACGCATTCAATGCTGGATTAAACTTTTCTATCCTATCTAGATACAGGTTTAAAAGTTCGACAGGAGAAATAGCTTGGGTATGCAGAAGCCGGGCATGCTCTGCGGCAGGTTTAAATGGCAGATCAAATTCAGTCATAAATAGATTCTAAATAGAGATGTTACATTAAACGGCGTAAATTTGTTCGAAATGGCCAAAATGCCTAGAATACAATCCGGACTAAAATAAACACAGGTTGTGACATGTATTTAAGGTGAGATCATGAATCTTGTAGAAAAAGTTAGCATAATTACCGGTGGAGGTAGCGGTATAGGCCGGGCTACAGCGATAGCCCTCGCCCAACAAGGATCCAAGGTTTGCATTGTGGGCAGGACTTCATCTAAGTTGACTGATGTTTTGAATGAGATAAAGCTTAATAAGGGTGAAGCAATAGCAATCACAGCAGATATAACAGATTATCAGGCTATAGAAAAGGTTGTCGAAAAAGTTAGTAACACATGGGGAAGAATCGACATTTTAGTTAACAATGCTGGCGCAAACATAAAAAATAGAGGCTTGCTGGAAACAAGCCCTGAAGAAATGCAGAATTTGGTCGATATAAATCTTGTAGGGACGATGTTTTTTACAAAAGCTGTTCTTCCAACAATGGTTTCCCAAAACTCAGGAACCATAATTAACGTATCTTCTAATTCGGCAATTTGGCCAAGCTTGATGGGAGGCGTTGCTTATAGCGCTGCTAAAGCAGGAGTCAATAATTTCACAGAATTCTTGAACGATGAGCTACAACATACTTTGGTTAGGGCATGTTCTATTAGTCCCGGAGAAGTCGTTACTCCAATCTTAGATAACAGGCGCGTTAAACCAAATAAAGCGGGTATGGATAAAATGTGCATGCCCGAAGATATAGCAGAGACAATTTTGCTGGTAGTCGGCCAGCCTTCTAGAACAATGGTTACAGATATAGTTGTGACTCCAACATTAACCAGAGACACATCATCTGAAGTCATTAAACGATTAGGGCAAAAATAACAGCTAATACTTTCGGCCTTCGGGAAGTTGTGTTAAAAGCAAAACCCCAATAGCTATTCCAATAGAAGCAGCAAGGATTATAGGCTTATATGTTCCTGCCAGGTCATAGCTGAGCCCTCCCATAATAGGGCCTGCCCCAAAACTGACCACACCTGTCAGCCCCAACAGCCCGGATATGGCCCCATAATTTCTTAAGCCGAAAAGGTCTTGTACTATCATTGTGTATAAAGGACCAAAAGCGCCCATACCAAGCCCAAAGACAGCTGCTGCTATCCACAATAATGGCCCCCCAACCGGATTGTACATAAGGATAGTGCCAACAATTGTTACGGAAAAACTACACATTAGTGCTTTTCGTCCGGTAATTTTTTCACCAATGGCTCCCCAAAAAATCTTACCGATCATTCCAAATGTTGATAGCACCACAAGACCAGAAGCAGCCGTTAATAGTGATACCCCTGCATTCGTATAATTATCTATAACGTGAGGTAAAACCATGGAAAAAGCCAGGGAGCCAATCGGTGTGATGATCGCTATCAGATAGAAAGATTTCGTCTTTATGGCTTCCTGCAGGGTCATACCAGGAAGAATTTGAGTAGAGTCAGTTGAAATCCGTGTATTCATATTAGATTTTGAATCACTGGATTTATTCTCAGACACAAACTTAAGCGTATATAGCCATACCAGAGCAAACATTATGGCTATTCCATAGTATGCAATTTGCCAAGAAAAAGTAACCAATATAGCGCCAATTACAGGAGGCAACACTAAGCCACCAAAATTATTACCCATCATAGTTATCCCGAGAACCTTCCCTCGGTTTTTCTTAAACCAAATTCCCACTAAACGCCCGGCAGGCAACATCACAGTTCCATTGATAGCCATGAATTGGAGAAAGCTTATGGCATATAGATGCCATAACTCAGTCATAAATGGTCGCAGAACAAAACTAGACCCCATTATAGCTACTGAACAAAGCATTACCGGCTTTGCACCATATTTATCTAATAATCGACCCAGAAATGGTGCGGTAATTATTCCAACCGCAGCGAAAGATAAAGATGCACTTACTTCCGTTCGCGACCAACCAAAAGCTTGGCCAAGAGGGTCGACAAAAAGGCCATGAGTATATTGATATGAACCCATAGAAACGGTTGCAACTAAAAATGGAGCCAGCATTATCAACCACACCCTGCCAGGAGTATTAAAATTTGAACTCATAAATTCTTTAAACACGGTCATTATCCTAACACCTTTACAAACGACAGCGAAAAATTACAATACATTACAATCGGAATGGGTTAAAATAGAATGGCGTAAATATGGGAAATAATACGGTATTACTCTGATCAGCGCGGAATTAACTTAAATAGTGAATGAGAATGACTGAACCTCAATTTGACAACGGAACAACAACGAGGCCTTATGAAGAAGGCATGACAATCGAGGAACAGGGAGTGGTCTATGGCTGCTTCAATGAAGGGCTTACAGTTAGCGAAATCCAAGGATGTTGGGGCGGGCTGATTGGTAGAGACCCATTAAGCAATAGGCAGTTGTACCTTTACCGCGAAAGATGGGTGAAGGCAGGTCGGAAAAATGAAATCGATGGGATAGCAATATGGACAGATCGGGACTCTTTCAGACGATGGGATGTTCAACCTGATCATTTGCATATATTGAACGACCTTAACAACTGGATGATGAATGAGTTTAGAGGCTTTCTGCCTAAACCGAGTTACCGGCTTCTTTATTGGTGCTCATATGTTTTAAGCCTGGCACCTGAGCTACAAAATGAATTGGATATATTTATGTTCGGTTCCCAGCTAACCCTAAAAGATATAGCCTACTATTATTCTGGTAAAAATCGGGAATTATCCGACCTCGATGACCTTTTGTCGTATAGGCCATGGAGGTCACCGGAGAAGCAAGAGAAGTATCGAGCTGCTCAAATTAGAGGCGAAGTTCTTGAGCCTAAGGAAATAGCACCGATATTAACATCAAGTTACAGGATACTGCCGAATAATTCAGTTAGCCCAACAAACAAACTTCCCCGCTCTACCCAAACAAGCGTTTCGATGAATGACGTTCCAGTAGGTGTTGGCCGTCATATGTTGCTACTAGGCATGGTTCATAACATGTCTTTGTATGATGGGTTCAATCTGCCTTCCGTTAAAGTTAATAACCTTAAGCATGAAGGAATTAACCCAGTGGAAATTAATTTTTCAGAAGAATCTGGCGCAGTTGTGAGAATTAGGTTTTAAATGCAAAAAAAATCTACAAGACGCAGTAGGTTATTTTTCACCATCCATCTTGGCAAATATCGTTTTTCGATACCACTCGAGCTCTTTTATACTCTCGCGAATGTCATCAAGCGCTAAATGCTTTTTTGGCTTTGTGGGAAATCTCGCATCTTTATCGTACCAACGTTTTGCAAGTTCCTTCACTGTAGAAACATCGATTATTCGATAGTGAAAATATGAGTCAAGCTGAGGCATTTCCGAGCGTAGAAAGCGTCGATCTTGGTGAACAGAATTACCGCATAAAGGAGAGCTTCCCTCAGGAACCCAATCATGGAGAAATTGTAAAGTTTCCTTTTCAGCCTGCCTGACATCAATGTTAGAATCTTTCACCCGGCTGAGTAAACCCGAGGACGAGTGGGTTTTAAGGCTCCATTCCTCAATCGATTCGAGCTCAGATGCTGTCCGGCTTATCGCAATCACTGGGCCTTCGGCAAGAATATTTAAACTTGAATCTGTAACAATAGTTGCCATCTCAACGATTACATGTTGTTTAGGATCTAGGCCCGTCATTTCTAGATCAATCCACACGAGGTTATTTGTTTGAGGTTCGATTGGAAAATTCATTAATTGGCACCTGTGTTAGTAGCTATCGAAGCTGATTATCCTTTCGTATAGTCGTTATTTGACTTGCACTAAACTGAACCCAACTTCACCAACGACCTTATGCTTGTTTGGTCTGGCAATAATTACTCCTGCAACACTGTTGTCAGCCCTAGCAATGTTTGTTTTCCATTGTAGGTCTACGTCTTTAATCGGCAGGTCCGAGGTGATGAAGTGAAGCTCATCGTATTTCAGCAGATTTCTAACTGTGACAGATCCAATCTGGAAGTTCATATCTTTAAATTCAGGACCAGACAAATTCAACCTAACCGATTTATTGTCGAGCCTAACAATTAACGTGACAGCCCCTTCCTCCTTAGTTCCAGGAATTCTTAAAGTGCCTGTATATTCAACCTCAGCAGTTGTTATGCTTTCGCTAGTTTCTTTTTTCATGAAAACGTCTCCAGATTTCCTTATATGTTAAAAAGTTTTCAGTGTATAGGGTACCCCAAAATGAGCCCCTTAATGTTATGGTTCAATAGTTAATGCTGAAATTTTTATCCATATCCAATTTCGCGATCATCGATCATCTTGAGCTAGAAATAGGCTCAGGACTTAATGTTTTTACTGGCGAAACCGGTGCTGGAAAGTCTATCATCGTGGACGCATTAAGTTTAGTGCTTGGGCAGAAGACTGATAGATCATCTATTCGACACGGCTCTGAGGATGCCAAGATAGAGGCAGTGTTTGAATTGACTACGTATCAGCAAGAGCAAATACAGAATTTAATTGATATTGAGTTAGACAATGAAATTATCTTGACTCGAACAATTAATGAACGCAGGACAGTTTGTCGCATTGACGGAATGATTATTAGCGCAAACATATTGCAGAATATTGGGGCAGTAGTTTGTGAGATCCACGGTCAAGGCCAACAAGCAAACTTAGTTAGTAGTGAGCAGCAGCTATGGATTTTGGATGAATACGCAAAACTTCAAGAAAACAAAATGGAGATGGCTGAAAAGTTTCATGAGTATAAGGCGGTTCAAGACAAAATTACCCAACTTGAACATGATCGTTCGAAATCACAAGAACGTAAAGAACTCTTCCAGTTTCAGATCAACGAAATTAAATCCATTCAGATTGAGGTAGATGAAGAGACGGGCTTACAAGAGTCAATAAACAGGCTTTCAAATGCCGCAGAATTGAAACAGTTAGTCTCTCAGGCGATACAAATCTTTTCTGGCGATGAAGGCGAAACCCATGGTTCTGTGGAGAACCTTATGAGACAAGGAGGGGCGTTTTTAGGCCAAGTACATAGCATGGATAATTCTACTGAACAGCTTAATGAATTGGCACAAGGAACGCTTTTCGAGGTGGAGGATATTGTTCGGAAATTGCGTGATTATGGAAATTCAATCGAAGTAAACCCAGAGGAACTAGAACGAGTAGAAGCAAGAATGGCTCTGTTGAGTGACATAAAAAGAAAATACGGAAACACCCTAAAAGACGTTTTGAAATACAGGGATAAGATCACAATACAATTGGAAGAACTGGACACATCAGAACAGAAAATAAAAAACCTAAGGCAAATAGAGGCCGAACAGAAAACATATCTTGGTGTAATAGCGCTAGCTTTATCTGTTAAGCGAAAGAAGTGCTCTAAGCGCTTAAAAACCAAAGTTGAATCATATTTAAAGGGAGTTGGAATGGAAAATGCCAAGTTTGAAGTACTGGTGAATAACCATGAACATGAACAAGGCTTATCCATTCCAACTAACGGGAACACCAAGTGTTACAGCTATGGCCCTAATGGTATTGATGAGGTGAAAATGCTCTTTTCGGCGAATAAAACCCACCCTCCAGTTCCTCTATCTAAAGCTGCTTCTGGAGGAGAGCTGTCTAGAATAATGCTGGCAATTTTCGTAACAGTTAATAGTAGTGATACTAAATCAACTTTAGTTTTTGATGAAATAGACTCGGGAGTAGGAGGTCGAACAGGAACGATAATAGGCAAAAAACTGAAAGATTTATCAAATCAACGCCAAGTCATATGCGTGACGCATCTGCCTCAATTAGCAAGCTTCGCGAAAAACCACTGGTCTATTACAAAGAAAGAATCTAATCGAAAGGATTTAGTAGCTGCCCGCCTTCTAAAAGGAGACGAGATCGTTAAAGAGCTCGGATTAATGATCGCCTCTGGTGATAAGACCGCTGACACAGCTGCACGAGCAATGATTGATCAGGCCAACTCGTAAGCTTAGCTAAGAGCTTGCTAGTTTATTAACACATATATTAATCGAAATTAACCTAACGTTAACCAATTCTTAACCATCGTAGATAAAACTAATAGTAACTTACGTACATTACTCAAGATTAAATTTAAGGAGACTCGTGAATGAGAAGGTTAGTTTTCCCATTAATGCTTCTTTCAATATTAATATTTCTTTTTGCTGCGGCTTGTTCCTCTGAACCTGGAGCAGAGATCGTCGAAGGAGAAAGCAGCGCTAATAAAAGTGGCGAAAGCATAGTCAGCCTTAAAGGAATGATTGAAATTGATGGATCCTCAACCGTTTATCCTGTTTCAGAAGCTGTCGCAGAGGAATTCCGTAAAACATATCCGAAAGTCCAGGTTAACGTTGGAGTCTCCGGCACAGGAGGAGGCTTTAAGCGATTCACTGTTGGAGAGACTGACATTTCCAATGCATCACGCCCTATAAAGGACGAGGAAAAAACTGTAGCTCAACAGAATGGCGTGGAGTACCATGAATTGCTTGTGGGTCAAGATGGCATCTCTGTTGTGGTTAACAAGGCAAATGACTGGGCTACCTGCATGACTGTTAAGGAGCTTAAAATGCTCTGGGAACCTGGCAGCACTGTGTCGAAATGGTCTGATATTCGCTCTGAATGGCCAGATGACAGGATCAATCTGTATGGGCCTGGCACTGACTCAGGCACATTTGATTTCTTTACCGAGGAAATCATAGGAGAAGTTCAAGCCAGCAGGTCTGATTTCACAATGTCCGAAGATGATAATGTGCTTGTTATTGGCGTGAATGGAGACAAGGGTGCTTTAGGCTATTTCGGATACTCATACTATCTAGAGAACAAAAACATGATAAATACCGTAGCTGTAGATGGTGGCGAGGGTTGTGTAGCACCAACCAGCGAGACAATCGAAAACGGCACATATATACCGCTGGCTCGGCCTTTGCTTATATATGTTAATAAAACAAGTTTAAAGAAGCCAGAAGTAAAAACTTTTGTCGAATACTATCTGGTCAATGCCGAGCAACTGGTAGAAGAAGTTGGTTACGTTAAGCTCCCAGATGGGGGATACGAAGCTGGCTTAGCGGAAATCAGGTAGGCAAGAACACATCTAGAAAATTCATTTAACTCTTTCAAAGCCGAACAGGAAATTTTAAGGAAATCTGTTCCCAGCTGGATTGTCCTCCGCAACCTTAATATAACCTGTTTGGTCTTTTTGCTTCATATGAAATCACCTTTTTACTATATTGGTCTATTTATGAATAAAATTAGAATCGCTATATACCTTAACCAAACAATTGAAAAATCTTGTAAAATTTAAGGTAGCTGATTTATTTCTAAAAAGCTTGTGAATAAACTAATGCTCCAAAATTTAAACATAAGCCGAACCTCAATAATTCATATCGCAACGCTTATGATGGCAGGTCTGATCGTATACTTTTTACTGTTTAATCCCGGGATGATTTTTGGTCAAGAGCAGCAAGAAGACGAGATGAGTCAAGATGGCTTTGAAGACGAATTTATTGTCGATGAACCAGAAATCACCGAACCCCAATGGCCGTCAGATCACGACCCAACTTGGTCCAACACACTTGATTCAGCCTTACAAGATCCTTACTTTGTCGATTTATTAGCTGAGCAAGAGGCCCACGGCGACGCATCTCATTTAGACATGTGGAGTAGTCATACCGATGAGGAATCGCACTCATCAGCGCTTAGCAATCACGGAGACGCCTCCCATTTGGATATATGGAGCAATCATAGCGAGGAACAGTCTCACTCAAGTGAATTCAGTAATCATGGAGACGCTTCCCATTTGGACATTTTCAGCTCACATGCAGACGAACAGTCTCATGCGAGTGCACTTAGCAATCATGGAGAGATGTCTCATTTGGATATATACAGCAGTCATGATGAATCGCAGTCTCATGGTGCTGCAGTTAGTGAACACGGAGACGCATCTCATTTGGATTTGTGGAGCAGTCATGATGAATCGCAGTCTCATGGTGCTGCAGTTAGCGAACACGGAGACGCATCTCATTTGGACATATGGAGCAGTCACAGCGATGCTGAATCGCATAGCCCGACACTTAGTGAACATGGAGACGCATCTCATTTGGACATATGGAGTCAGCATGATGAAAATGAATCTCATGCAGCTCTAATTAGCGCACATAGTGAAAACGCCTCTCACCTGGATATTTGGAGTAGTCACAGTGAGGACGAATCACACTCTGCATCTTTAAGTAGTCATGGAGATGCCTCTCACATTGATATATGGAGTAATCATGATGACAATGAGTCTCACAGCCCCTCAATGAGTGATCATGGAGACGCATCTCATTTGGACATATGGAGCAGTCATGATGACAATGAATCTCACAGTCCCTCAATGAGTGATCATGGAGACGCATCTCATTTGGACATATGGAGCAGTCATGATGAGTCAATTTCCCACGGCGCAGCTATGAGTGATCATGGAGACGCCTCTCACATTGATTTATGGAGCAGTCATTCTGATGATGAATCGCATAGCCCGTCTATGAGCAATCATGGAGAAGACGCCTCTCATTTGGATATATGGAGTAGCCATGCTG
>MDSV01107895.1_pt1 | contig 18609 bp, 13 predicted proteins | sample 810851 | NCBI WGS metagenome assembly MDSV01 (sample SAMN05326640, study PRJNA326480) | marine metagenome | isolation source: seawater | place: Atlantic Ocean: North East | collected 2012 | reverse complement strand
GCTCGAGCCGACGCCGCGGCGGCGCGCGTCGCCTCGGAAGCCTCGTGCGCGGCGGCGGCGGCGCCGCGCCGCCGCTCGACGACCAGGCGCGCGCGTCGCTCCGCCGCCCTTTTCTCCTCCGACGCGCGCGCGCTCGCCGCGCCGCCGAACTGTTTCACCCCGGGCATGTACTCGTCAACCAGCCGGGTCCGCATGACCAACTCCTGCTCCTTCGCGAGCGCCTCGCCGATGCGGATCAGCTCGCGCGTCGTCCGCGCCCCGCGCTCGCGTCCGCCGCCTTTTTTGTCGCCGCGCGCGCGGTTCCAGTCGGAAAACCGTCTTCTCGTCGATCCTCCTCCCGCGCCGAGGAGCGCGGCGTTCAGCGACTCTCTTTTCGCCGCGTCACGCACCCAGCGCAGCACGGCGTCGTCCACCGTGCGCGCGTGCATAGCGCCGAAAAAGTCGAGGCTCCTTTGCTTCGGAAACGCCCCGACCAACCGCGCGGCGTCTTCTCGCGTGAAGCCGTCGAAATCGGCAAAGACGGACGACACGACGTCGACGAGCTCCTCCGCGTTCGGCGCCCAGAGGAACTTGTCCATGCGCCCGTCTCTGAGCAGAGGCGCGTATAGAACAGACAGGTCGTTGGCGGTGACGACGATCGGCACGCGCCGTAGCGGCTTCGCGTCCGCGCGGTACGTCTCGGTTCCGACGCACACGCGGTCCGGGTGGTCGCAGATGTTCATCAGCGTGCCGACCACCATCTGCGAGTTGACGGTGTTTTGCGTCGACTTGAACGCGCCCGCGCCCGCATCGACGTCGTTGATCACCAAGCAAGACAACACCCCCGCGTTGGACGCGGCGCGGGAGGCGCTCCGGTAGCGCTCGCGAATCGTGCGGCCGGGAACGCCCGCGAGAGAATCCTCCAGCTCGCCCGCGCTCATGATCACCGACGTCGCGTTAAGCGCGCGCAGGCACAGCTCGAGGTTGTAGGACTTGCCGGCGCCTTTGGGGCCCCACACGCCGAGCACCAGAGGCACCTCGCCGTTCAAGGGCGGTTTCGCGTCGAACGAACCGTCGCTCCACGGGCCGTTCGTGTCGACCAGCGCGTTCTTCGCGATGTGCAGCGCGACGCGATCGAGAAACCGAGGAGGCACGTGGTTGCCATCGACGGTGACGTTACGAAGCTGCCGAAGCTCGGGTCGATACCGGAGTTCGCCGGAGGCGATGTCCGCGTCCGCGCCGAGGTTGAACTTTGCGTGCGCGGTCCCGGCGAAGACGTCGTCCACCGTGCCTTTTCTGGCGCCAACCTCGGTGGAAACGCTCGCGGACCTGTCCCCCAGGGCGTACAGGTAATCCTCGCCCGCGCGCCCGCCCTTCTCCGCGCCATCCCAAGACGAGGACGAGGTGGACGGTCCGTCGTCGTCGCGGCTCGCCGCGCGCGGAAGAGGTCGCGAGCGCGCGCGTCTTCCGAGACGCGGCGAGGAGGCACTCCTCGGCATGACGGCAACACGCCACGACGGGGATGCCATCCCGACCGATGGGTTGGAAGCCCCGGTCGCGCGCCTCGCAGTGCTTTGTTATCCGCGAAGAGGTGCCCAACAGTGAAGAGCTTTTCGTCGTCGTCGCCGAGGAGCGTTTTCGTCGGAGACGTCACTCACAGTCCGGCGCGCCGGTGTCCCGCGTCGGAGGCGAAGATGCGTCGACCGCGTTCACGCGGCGGTGCCTCTAGTGCCGATTGCGCGACGCTCGTGTTCCTCTCGTGCGCGTGCCTCGCGAGCGTCGCAGGCGGCGAGGAGACCTCCTCCGCCTCGGGAACACCGAAATCAGCCCCGACGCTCCTCGTCTCGTTCGACGGGTTCCGCGCTTCCTACCTCGACGCGCAGGATCCCTCGGAGTTGCCCGAGCTCACCGCGCTTTGGCGCGGCGGCGTGCGCGCGGCGCTCCGGCCGCGGTTCATCTCGAAGACGTTCCCCAACCACTACAGCCTGGTCACGGGTCTGAACGAGCAGACCCACGGCATCGTGGCGAACCGGTTCTTCGACCCCGACGCGAACGCGAGCTTCACGCCCGCGTCTCGCGCTTCGTTCTGGTGGGACGGGGGCGAGCCCCTGTGGGTCACCGCGCGCCGCGACGGAAGGGACGCGCGCGTGTACTTTTGGCCGGGGTCGGAGAGCGAGATCCGGGGCGTGCGCCCCACGGAGTACCGCGCGTACGAGAAAACGGAATCCTTCGACGCGCGCGTCGACGCCGTCGCCGCCTGGATCGCCGACGCGGCGCGACGGCGACGCGCGGCGCGCGAGGCTGACACGCAGACGCGAACGAACGCGACGAAGACGAAATTCGAAGAAAAGCACCCGTTCTTCGCGGTGTACTTCGAGGAACCGGACGCGTCCGGCCACGCGCACGGCCCGCGCGCGAACGAGACGAAAGCCGCCGCGCGTCGCGTCGACGACGCGTTGCGTCGGCTTCGCGTCTCCGCCGGCTCCGACGCGTGGGCCGAGACGAACGTGATCGTCGTCTCGGACCACGGCATGGCTGAGCTCGCGCCGGGACGCGCGGTGTTCCTCGCGGACGAGCCGTGCGCGGTGCCGTTTCGCGACGTGCACGTCGAGGGCTCGGACGTCGTCATGCACGTCTGGCCGAGACTACTGAAGGCGGCGCGCGACTCCCGGAACGACGACGCCGACGACGCCGACGACGCCTACGAACCGTCGTTTCCCGCGGACCCCGCGGATCCGCGCGCGGATCCCGCGTTCGACGCGGCGGCGCTCGCGGCGCGGGTCCGCGCGTGCCATCCCAACGTGAGCGCCTGGACGCGCGACGCGGTTCCCTCGCGGTTCGCGTACGGCGGGAACCGACGCGTGGGTCCGGTGGTGATCGCCGCGGACGTGGGCTGGACGCTCTGCGGCGCGAACGCCTCCGCGCGCGCCGCCGCGACCGCCCCCGCCTCCGCGTACGCGCACGAGCGCGATTGGAGCGCCGAGCACTCGGCATGCGTCGCTTCGCTTCGCGCCGAAGCGGGGCACCGCGGCGCGCACGGCTTTGACAACGACGCGCCGGAGATGCGCGCGGTGTTCGTGGCGCGGGGTCCGTCGTTCCGCAAGGACGGCGCGAGGCTCGTCGTCGCGAGGGACGGCGACTCCGAGACCGCGACGGCTTTGACGGGGCGAGACGCGGACGCGGCGGTTTCGGAATCCGTCGACAACGGCGGCGCGGGGACGGACCTCGACGCCGTCGCGGCGGCGTGGGAGCCGAGGACGTTCGTCTTCGACAACACCGCGGTGTTCTCTGTGGCGGCGCGCGCGCTCGGCTTAAAAGGACGCGACGACGGCGCGGGCTCCGTTTTCTTAAAAGACGGACGGCCGTTCCCGCGCGTCGACGGCGTGTTACGCGCGAGCGTCGCGGACGCGTTGTTCGACGTCGACGGCGGCGGAGACGACGCGAAGGCGAAAAAAAAGTCGAAGGACGGAGACGTCGTCGGCGCCGCCGGTTTTTTCGCCGCCGCCGCCGTCTCGTTCGCCGCGTTCCACCTGCTGGACCGACGCGCCACCGGACGGTGGCCGTTCGAGAAGAGGCGCGCGCTTCTGCCGCTCGACGCGGGCGCGGAGCAGCAGCTGCCGGAGATGGAGATGGGCGGCGTCGAAACCCATCCGAGGCGCGACGCGCCGGGTGACTCCGCCGGGTGACTCTGCGCGAAGTCGCTCGCGCGGGCTTTGTACTCGAAACGTTTCTCTTTGGAAAGGCTTTCGCCGCGTTCCCGCGTCCTCGCGCGCGCTCGCGGAACGATCAGCTGTCCGTCCAGGTGATGGGCCCCGTGTCCTTCCACACCCCCGGCTTCGCCCGCGGTTTGCCGTCGGGGGTGAACTCCTGGTTGTACTTCCTGAACCCGCCGGTGAGGTCCAGCAAGTTCTGCGCGGGCCACCCGTCCGCGCGCAGCAACTCGATCGCCTTCTCCGAGCGCGCGCCCGACAAGCACCCGACGACGAATCGCTCCTTTTTCCCCGGGAACCGCTCGTTCACCGCGGCGACGAACCCCGGCACGGGCTGCGGGCCGTTCGGGGTCATGTCCGCGACTGGGATGTTCACCGCGCCGACCGCGTGCTGCTCGCCGAACTCTTTCGGCGTGCGCACGTCGAGGTACACGAAATTCGTCGCGTCGTCCCCGAAGAGCAGCTCGCGCGCCTCCTGGACGCTGATGGAAGCCGCGCGGGGCGCGACGGCGGAGCGGCCGCGGCGAGCGGGAACGAAAGTCCTGGCGCGCGACGAGACGCGCGAAGGCGAGAGCGCGCGCGCGCTGCCGAGCGGCGAGGGGACGGACGCGAGGGAGGCCATCGTGTCTGCGCCTGCGAGGTGTGATGACCACGAGGACCACGACTCGTTTCGTCACGCACAGTGTGCTGACGTGTGACGACGATCGTCGCAGTCGTCGAAAACTGTCGGCGCGGACCGGCGCCGCGTCACAGCACCCCGCGCCGCCGTCGATGTCGCTCCGCCGGGTCACGCGCCTAGCGCTGGCGCTCGCGCGCGCATCAAGCCACGACGGGACCGCCCCGCTCGCGCCCACGATGCGCGTCTCGACCTCCACGCACCTCGCCGCCTGGTCCGCGCGGGCGTCCCGTCACGGCCTCGCCGCGGCGCGTCGCGCCTTCGCCTCGGCGGATCGCCCGGCGCCGGGCGACAGCCTCGGTTTTCGCGCGAAGCACCACGCGAGCTCGCCCGTGTGTTCCTTCTCCACGGCGTCGGACGACGCCATGTTCCACCGCGCGGCGGATGAGATGCTGGACAACCTGCAGGACCGCGTCGAGACGTGGGGGGAGGATGGCGACCTGGACGATTTCGACTTCGCCGCCGAAGCCGGCGTGGTGACCATCGCGCTCGGCGACGGGAAAGGCACGTACGTGATCAACAAGCAGGGCCCGAACAGACAAATCTGGGTCTCCTCGCCGTTTTCCGGGCCGCTCAGGTACGACTACGACGCCGAGAGGAAAGTGTGGGTTTACAAACGGGACGGGAGCACTTTGCACGAGCGCCTGCGGGACGAGCTCGTGCAAGCCGGGGGGGGCGAGCTCGACCTCGCCGGGCTCAACAAGTAGGAGTATATAGAGCTACTACGTCACGAGAGGGCACGCAGAGACGTGAACACTTGCTCGCTCGTTGGTATGAAGAGCGGTCGTGTAGGTATACCCGCTCGCGAACGCTTGTCGCCGCTCTCGAATCACTCCTCCGGATCCTCCGCCCGCCTGCCTTCGCTCGCTTGCCACACCGCCTTGTCCGCGTAGAACACGCACGGGTTGCGGTACTTCTCGTGGATCGCGTCCACGGCCTTGACCAGCTCGGCGGGCAGGTCCAGCAGCGCGGCGCCGACGCACTCGTCCACCTGCCTCGTCGTGGTGGTGCCGATGATCACCGACGCGTTGCAGGCGCGCCCGATGGCCCACGCCAGGGAGAGCTCCGTGGGCGTGATCCCCCACTCTTCCGCGAGCTCAACCACCTCCCTCGCCGCCTGCATGGCGCGCCGTTCGCCGTACCTCGGCTGGAAGCCGGCGATCACCCTGTGCCGGCACTTCTCGAGCGGGCGCGCGGCGGCGTCCTTGGCGGCGTACGCGGGCTTGGACTTCTCGAAGTACTTGCCGGAGAGCGTGCCGCCGCAGAGCGCGCCGTAGGGCAGGCCGACGAGGCCGAAGCGGTACGCCGCTTCGTACGTGTCTTCTTCGTACGTTTGGTTGAGGATCGAGAAGTCGTTCTGGCAGGAGACGGGCAGCGGGCAATTCAGTCGCGCGCACGTCGCGCAGAGCATCGTGATGCCGAAGGCGTTTTCGTTGGACACGCCCCAGTGCCGCACCAGACCGGCGTCGATCAGCGCCTTCATCGCGAGCACGGTTCTTTCGAAATCCTCCGCTTTGCCTTCGTCGAAGAACTTCGCGACCCGGTTAACCCCACCAGGCGTGAACGTGGGCGTGGACATGATGGGCGTGTCTCTGCTAGGCCAGTGGATCTGGTACAGGTCGACGTACTCGCACCCCATGCGCTCGATCGATTTGCGACACGAGTGAAACATGATCTCGGAATCGTACCCGTGCGGGTCGCCGTTCTTGCGCGTGGGGTGCTCGGCGCCGATGTGCGACGGGTTGATCTTCGTCGCGATGATGATGTCCTCGCGCCGCAACGTCCCGTCCTCGGTGCGCTTCTTGAGCCAGTTGCCGATCCAGCGTTCGGTGAGCGCGCCGTAGTTCCACCCCACGGGGTACAGCTCGGCGGTGTCGAGGAAGTTCACGCCGAGCTCCCACAGCCGGTCGAGCTGCGCGTGCGCATCCTCCTCCTTGTCGTTGAACGAGCCCCAGGTCATCGTCCCGCCGCACACCTCCGTGACCATCATGTCGGTCGTGCCGAACTTGACCTTGCGCAGCGCATCGCGGCGGGGAACAGTCTTGGGAGACATCCTGGGAGTGCGCCGGCGAGTGTCGCACCGCCGTCCGATCGCGAGACCAATAGACGCCACGTTTCGGCCGCCCAACTCGTCGCGACCTTCGGAGATCGCGAAAAGCGCGCGAGCGCGACTCGTGGCGCTGACGTGGAATAGAAAAAGGATGAGGGAGCATTGTGTCACGCGCACGCGAACGCGCACGCGTTTACGCCGCGTGCACTTCGTCAACCACCCCTGAAACCATGTCCATTTCTTTTCACACGTCCGTCTGCTCGCCTGTCGCCGCGTCCCGGAGGTACGAGCACCACGCGCCGCGTCCCCACCTTCCCGCGAGCTAGGGTAACGGCGTGTCGTCGGCGCCATGGCTCGCACACCGTGGTTTTCTCTGACTCACCGCGGACGCGCCGCGTCTGACCCGCACGCCTCCCCTTCGTGCCCTCTCCCCATCGCGACTCGCCACAGCTCCACGACGCGAGGCCCAGCGCTGCGAACATTCGCCATCACGCGCCGCGCTCTTTCCGGCTCCTCCCGCGACGTCTGCGCGTCCTGCTCCTGCGGCGAAACGCCGTCCGCGCCATCGTGCGAGTGCCGCGCGGGGCGCGCGACCGGACAAGCGTCGCGTCGCGCCATCGTCGCCGCCGCCGGGCTGGTCCCTCTGCTTTTCCCGCGCGCCTTCCCCGCGAGCGCGGCGCCGTCGCCCACGAACGTGGACGACATGGAGGCGAGGAAGATGGCGCGCGAGGAGATTCTCAAGGCGGCGCGCGCGAAGGCTGCCGCGCAGGCGGCTGCGGAGGCGGCGCCGCCCCCGCCTCCGGCCCCGGCGCCGCCCGCGAGCGACTGACGCGCGTGAAGCGCGACGACCCGCGAGCCCGCTTTTCGTGACGCTACCGATAAGCGTGCCGCGGTCGCGACGGATCGGATCCGTCCCGATCTAGCGCGCGTCGCCTCTTCGGGAGCGGAGAAGAGAGGCCGGGCCGCGCCGAGCGGTGAGAGTGTGTGTGGAAAAGATCCGACGCGGCTTGTGGTTGCGGTCGGAGTAATTTCTCGGTGTCTCAGAGTCTCACTTACAACTTGCGCCTCTCGCGAGTCGCCTCGCTCGCTTCGCCCCCTCCCCACTCTCGAGCCGCATGGGCACGCGAGCGCGCGGACGCGTTTGAGCGCGTGCATACCCGCCGGAAGAGCCTTCTCCCGCGAGCGTTTCGGTCGATCGCGGACAGTTTGCGCTCGCGTGCGCCGCGGATCGCTCGCGGATCTCGAAGTCGGCGCCTGGAACTGAGCCGCGCGATCGCGAAGACCCTTCCGTCGAGCCGGGATGGGTCTGTTCACGGGCAGGGAGGTTCCCGATCCGAAGCCGCGCTCGCGCACGCTGATGGACGCGGTGCGGGACGACGACCACGCGCTCGTCTCCGAGACGCTCGCGCGCGGCGAGCGCGTGACGCAGACGAACGCGTACGGGCGGACGCCGCTGCACAAGGCGTGCTATTACAGCGGCGCGCCCGCCGTGATCGCGGAGCTCATTCGCGCGGGCGCGGACGTCAACGCCGTGGACAAGGGAAACTGGACCTGCGCGCACCTCGCCGCGCGCAACCACCACAACGACGCGTTGAAGGCGTTGCTCGAGTGCGAGGGAGGCGCGAACCTCGCCGTCGCGGACGTGAAGCACGGATGGACCGCCGCGCACTCCGCGGTGATCGCCGGGAACGCAGTCGGCGCGAGGATGCTGCGTCGCGCGGGGGCGGCGTTCGAGACGCGGGACAAGAGCGGCGCGTCCGTGTTCGACTTGCTGCGCGAAAACGGAATACGCCTAGACGAAGAAGAGCGCGCGTAGTGTGCGTATGTAGTGATCGCCTTACGGGTAGCAAGTAATACGTCGTCGTCGACCCCCGCGCCGATGGTCGAAAGTCCTAAAAATCGTCGCCACTATTTGCTCAGCAGCATCTTCACGACGGACCGCACGTTGAGCTTGCGCAGGTCCGTGTACGTCTGGCCGCACCCCACGAACATCACCGGCGCGCCGGAGGTGTACACCATGGAGAGCGCCGCGCCGACTTTGTCGTCGATCGTGTCGAACTTGCTCAGCACGATGCCGTCGATGAGCCTCGTCTTTTGCGCGGCGGCGCTCAGGTCGCTGAGGCGCTCGTTGAACTTTGTCAGCTGGTCCACCGCGTCGTTCCCGACGAGCGCCTCGCCCACGAACAACACCAGGTCGGGCTCGTTCGTGTTGATGAGCTTGGCGAGCGCGCGCATGAGCGGCTCGTTATCCTGCATGCGGCCGGCGGTGTCGACGAGCACGACGTCGCACTTCTGGCGCGCGGCGGCTTTGATCGCCTCGGCGGCGACGTTCGCGGGGTCCTTCTCGTACCCGCGCTCGAACAAGGGCACGCCAAGCCGTTTGCAGTGCGTGCGGAGTTGTTCCACGGCGCCCGCGCGGAAGGTGTCGCACGCCGCGATCATCACCTTGGCGTCGTGCTGCAGCAGCCAGTACGCGACTTTCGACAGGTTCGTGCTCTTTCCGACGCCGTTCACCCCGACGAACGTGATGACGTACGGCCGCCCGGCTTCCTTCGCCGCGCGCACGTCCCGCAGCACGTCCACGGACCGCTTCGGGGTGAGAATGCGCGTCAGCGCCTCCTCCATCGCGCTTTTGGTCATCGCGCTCAGCGAAGAGAAACTCGACAATTTCTTCCCCTCGAGCGACGCCGCCACCGACTCGCAGAGCCGCTCGGCGATGTCCTCGGCGACGTTCTTGTTCATGAAGTTCGTCTTCAGCTTCTCGAGCACGGGCGCGAGGTCCTCCCGCGCCAGCGCGGCTTTGCCCACCACCCCGCGCACCAGCGAGGTCTCGAGCAAAGACGAGAAGAAAGAGGGCTTCTTCCCCGCCGGTTTTCCGAGGCGCGTCGACGACCGGCCCTCGGCCAGTTCGGGGTTCTCCTCCGCGGACGACGCGTCGACGGCGTCCTCCTCGAAAGACTCCTCCTCGGAGCTGTACGCCTCGTCCTCCTCCGCGTCCACGCGGCTGGGCTTCGAGATGTCCACGCGCATCGTCTCGTCCAGCTCCGAGTCGTCCGCACCAGGCGGCGTGCCCTCCGAGAAGTCCAGCCCCTCGGTCTTGCCCTTCGCGTTCTCGCCGGCCCAGACGCGTTTTTCCTTTTCCTTCTTCTTCGGGCGCGGTGGCGCCGCGTCGTCCTCCGCCTTCGCCGCGACCGGCCCGCCGCCGCCTTTGTGTCCGCCGCCCTTCGACTTCAAGGAGGCGCGGATCTTGGACATGTCAAACGCGTTTTCGTTCGTAGAGTCGCCACTAGAGATGGTCACCTCTCGCGGCGCGTTCGTAACGGCGATCTCGCCGTCGTCATCCCCCGCGCCGCGCGCCGCGCCGCTGGCGTCGTTTCGCCGCGCCGCTTTCTTCGCCGCGTCGAACGCGCGCGGCGCGCGCTCTCGCGGCGCCCTTTCGGCGTCCGACCGCGCCTCTTCCTCCCGGAGCGCCGCGCTGAACATCTCGGCGAACTCCGGGTACGCGAGCTTCGCGGAGGTCGGGCTCGCGTCGTACGCCTTCGCGAACGCGTCGCGGCACCGCTCGAGCAGACGGTCGACGTAATCCAGCCGCAGGATCTTCTGATGCACCGCGACGAACACCAAGCCGAGGGCGTTGTGCGTGCGCCACCGAAGCGTGTACGCGCTCGAGCCCGCGACGTGCGTGAACTCGGTCTCGCCCGCGCGCTCCTCCAGCAGGCACTGCTTCACAAGCTCGTCCACCGGCGAGCCCTTGGGGGCGTCCATGAGCGACCACTGGAACAGGATCAGGCCGCCCTTGGTGAAGATCTGGAACGCGTCCAGCATCGTGACGTCCGCGTCCGTCGGCCGGGCGGTCGCTTCGTTCGGCGGGAGCCCGCGATGTGCGACGGCGGATCGCGACGACGAGTGGCGTCTCGACGATCGAACCGCGCCTGCGACCTCTGCGCGTCCCTCGCCCCCGCGCGGCGACGTGTGAGGCGTCGCCCTCTTCGGCTCGATCTCGTCTCGCGCAACTGTTTGGCTCAGACCTTGAAATCAAACGCGCGGACTCGTTCCGCGCGGGAGTCAGGGAGTGGACGGCGACGACAAAATTGGCGCGCGAACCGACGTCGAGGGTTATTGCTATCGGCGCGTAGACACCCGGCGGACTGCGCACGATGAGCGGCTACGATCGGCACGGCTCGAGCCGAGATTCGCGCGTCGATCGAGGCGGGTACTACCGCAGGGAAGACCCCCGATCGGGCGCGTGGGACGGCGCGCCTCGCGATCGTCACGACGACGGGTATTCCGCGGTTCCCGGAGAGCGCGCGCGTCGAGATCACGACCGAGGGTACGGCGGCCCGTCGCGCCGGGACTCTTACCCTCCTCGGGACGGGTACGGCGCGGGTGGCCCCGATCGCGGCGACCCGGGATACGGGCGGTACGCGCCGTACGACCGAGGACCCGGCGACCGGTACCGCGACCCGCCCCCGGAGCGGTACGGCGGGTACGATCGCCGAGACGCGTACGACCGCCCGCCCGTCTCGGATCCGGGATCGCCGTCGCGGCGCGCGCCGCCGCGGGGGCCAGTCACGGGGGCGTATCCGCTCCCCCCCGCGCGCGCGGACGACGGGTACGGGTACCACGACGACCGCCGAGCGCCCGCGTACGACGACCGATACGACGACCGGCGGGACCCGTACGCGTCGTCCGCTCGCGGCGGGGGCGGCGACCACCGCGAAGGCGGCGGGGAGGTGGAGGACGTGCTCGAGATCCCCGCGGAGGTTGCGAAGATGGTCATCGGCCAGGGGGGCAAGAGCATCAAGGACTTGCAGGAACGCACGGGTGCGTTCGTCCTGATTCACAAGCCCGCGCCCGGCGAGCCGGTCGGGCACACCAGGCAGGTGCGGGTGAAGGGTCGCGTCGAGTCCGTGGACGCCGCCGTCGCCGAGCTGCGTCGCAAGGTGATGGATTTCGAGTACGCCCGCGCGCCCGGCGGCGCTTCCTACGGCGCCCCCCAACACGGCGACCCGCGCGACGCGCGCGACTCCCGAGCCAGCCACGGAGCCGGCTTCGACGCCGGCTTCGGCCCGTTGCGCCGCCGCGGCGACGTGGAGGAGCACGTCGAGTGCGCTCCCGAGCACCGCGGCATGATCATCGGCAAGGGGGGCGCTCGCGTCGCGCGGTTGGAGCAGGAAACCGGCGTGAAGGTGCGAAGCGACAAGGAGACGCCGTACATCACCCTCGTAGGCACGCCGCGCGCGGTCGCCCAGGCGCGGTCGCAGGTGCTCGCCATCCTCGCACTCGCGGAGCTGCCGCCGATGCCCGAGGCTCCGCCGCCGGAGGCGCCGCCCGCCGCGGAGGTGCCGGTGCCCGGCGAGGCCATCGGCAAGGTGATGGGCAAGGCGGGCCTGAACATCAAGGCGACGCAGTGCCGGACGGGATGCTTCATGAACTGGGACAAAAACGCGCGGGTCATGCGGCTCTGGGGCGCCGAGGACGTCGTCGCCGCCGGGCGCGACGCCATCGAGCGCGACATCTCGGACGCGCTCGCCGAGCGCGAACAAGGGAACCCGCGCGCCGCGAGCCGCGACGAGTTCGGGGAACCCGCGGACCGACCCCGGCGCGCGCCCGACCCGGTCGTCTCCGAAGAGGTTCCCACGCGCGGCCACGGCGGGCTGGTGATCGGCCGAGGCGGCGAGAACGTGAAGCGCATCGAGCGCGAGAGCGGCGGCGCGCGCATGAAGATGCACCGCGAAAAGCAAGTGGTCGTCGTCACGGGCTTCGCCGACCAGGTGGCCCGCGCCGTCCGACTGGTGGAGGCGTGCGTCGAGCGCGCCGTCGCGCTGGCCGAGCGCAAGGAGCTGAGCGGCGCGAGAGGGAGCGCCCCTGGCGCGCGGGACGCGGCGCGGGCGGCGTGGACGGGCCCGCCCGAGACGGGCGAGATCGTGGACGACCCGCGCGCCGCGGCGGGACCCGCCGCAGACGTGCCCGGTCTCGGCGAGACCGAGGAGACCTTTTCGCGCGAGGGCGAACCTTCCGGAGGCGGCGACGGCGTCGACGCGGCGGCGGCGGCGAGGGCCGAAGCCGAAGCCTCCGCGTGAAGAGCGCCGCGAGGCGAGAGCGGTGATGATACGAGACTCGTTTTCGTCGCGTGATTCGTCGGCGTCACTTCTTCACGCGAGCGCGATTTCACGACACCGCGTCATTGCGCTCCCTCTCCGAACGGCGACGGCGACGGCGAGGCTCACCTTCCTCCGCGGCCGAGCGCGCTGTTCGGGTTGGCGCGTCCGCGCCCGCGCCCGCAGCGCCCGCGCCCGCCAATCTTTTTCGGCTTCAAGCCGGTCACCAGCTCGGCTTCGAGCGCGGTTTCGCGCGCGAACACGGCGAGTTTATCCGGCGCGTTCGTCTGCTCGGCTTTCGCGCTCGCCTCCCGCGCGCGAGACAGCCGCGCCTCCGCGCGCGTCTCGGCAGAACTCGCCTCCGCCGCATCCGCGGCGTCACAACACTCGCGACACCTCTGTTTCCCGGGACCCTTCTGGTTCAGCTGCTTGTTCGAGAACGCCTCCGCGGGCCTCGAGCGCTTGCACGCCGCGCACTCGTGCGTCGCGACGGCGGCGTCGGTGCTGTCGCCGTACTCCTTGACTCGCAACTTGGCGGTCGCCGCCGCCAACGCGCGCTCAGCCTCCGCCGCGCTGCGCGTACACGTCTTGCAATTTATCCGTCGGCCGGGGTCGGCGCGCTTTTTGCTCACGGCGTTTGCGCTGAACTCCACCGCGGGCAGGCGCTTGCGGCCGCACGCCGCGCAGTCGAACGCGCCATGCCACTGCGACGGATCTCCACCGGAACTGACCCCGAGCGTGGCCATGTCCCACCGAAATGCCGGGGCTTCCGCGGCGGAGCGAGTGTTGAAGGACCGTGCGCGTGCGTCGCGACGAAAACACGACGCTTTCTGACTCGGCGTCCGGTGGTTTTCTCCAAGAGTCGACGAGCCGCGGGAAAGGGCACTGCGCGATCAATCGGTGGCGCAGAACCCCGACGCGCGGGTTTCGGTGACGCCGGTCTCTCGGCGGGCGGTCCTTCGCTGCGAGCGGCATGGCCGCCGACATCGACGCGATGTCCGTGGGCGAGCTACGGGCGTTCCTCAAGGCGAACCACGCGGACACGTCCGCATGCTTCGAGAAGGGAGATTTGGTGAAGCTCGCGAAAAAGATGCAGCGCGCGGGCGCGAGGAACGCCGCGGGCGCTTCTTCTTCGCGGCCGGAGGGTCGTAAGCCGGAGGCGCACGATCCGAACGCCGGTCGGGGAGACTACACCGCCGCGCAGAAGGAGCTCGTGCGCCGCATCCAGCGCACGAACGACTACTACGAGCTGTTCGGGGTTTCGCGCGGCGCGTCCGACGCCGATCTGAAGAAGGCGTACCGCAAGCTGGCGCTGCAGCTCCACCCGGACAAAAACACGGCGCCCGGGGCGGAGGACGCGTTCAAGAAGGTGAACAAGGCGTGGGATGTGCTTAGCGACGGGAACAAGCGCGCCATCTACGACAACTACGGCGCGGAGGCGGCAGAGGGGAGGCCGGGCGCCGGCGCGAACCCCTTCGCGGGGTTTGGCGCGCACGGCGGCGGACCGGGGGGGTTCCCCGGCGGCGGATTCGGCGGCGTGCCTCTGGAGGAGATCCTGAGACAGTTCCAGCAGCGAGGCGGCGCGGGCGGGTTCAGCTTCAACGGGTTCCCGGGAGCGAGCCAAGGCAACGCGGGTCTACCGAAGTTTGATCTCGCCGCGCTCGCCGCGCTCGCGCGGTCGATGGGGCCGCAGGGCGTCGTGTACGCCATCCCCCTGCTGCTGATGCTCTTCCAAGCCGCCAGCGCGCTTTTGACGACGCTCGCGCGACACTGGTACGTGCTGCTCATCCTGCCGCTCGTGCCCAAACCGATGCGCGCGCGCGCGATCATGATGCTCCTGATGTGGAGTCTGTTCGGGGGCGGTGGGATGATGTTCTTGTAGTGTTAAAACGCGCGTCGTTAAAACGCGAGCGCGTCGTCGTCGACGACCCCCTTTTCGTCTGTGCGCCGCGTTCGCCTCGCTCACAACTGGCGTCTGTCCTCGGCGTCTGTCCTCAGACGCACGGCTGCGCGAGGACGGGCGCTTCCTCCGGCGGTACACCAGCGGACGCTTCGTCCTCCGCCGACTCGGCGTCGCTCTCCGCCCAGCCGTACAGCTCGAGCAGCGGGAGGCAGGCAAACTTGTGCTGCAGCCTCCAGTCCGCGCCCTGGCACGAGCGGCTACAGTACCGCACGCGCCCGCAGCACGAGCACCGCCGGAACTCGTGTCGGCGCGTCTCCACGCGCCCGCACAGGGGGTGCGAGCACGAAGTCGTCCCGAGCGGCAGCGACGCGTACGCGCGTTTCGTCGCGGCGGCGTCCCGCGGAGCGGCGTCGGCGTCCTTCTCGCGCTTCTCGCCGTACCAGTCCAGCAGGAACCGATTCTCGGTCGTCGCCGTGAGGTGCGCCTGCGCGGCGTTCTTGGCCGCCTCGGCCACCTCCGCCGCCGCCGCGACCGCCGCGTTGAGCGTGTTGATGTCGTTGCGCTTGCGCAGACGCTCCTCCACCACCGCCGCCGCCGCCGACGCCGCCAGCACGGCGGCGTCGAGCCCGCGCCCCGCGCGCGCGTCCGCCGCCGCCGCCTCGGCGAGCAGCTTGGCACCGAGCGCGGCGTCTTGCTCGACGCCGAAGCCGTCCTGCAGGCAGTGCCCGAGCTCGCGCTTCGCGGAGACGCAGTCGAACAGGATGTTCCCGCGCGCGCAGAGCGCCGCGCCCGCCTCGGGGTCCTTGTCCCGCCGGCGGCCGCCCGAGCCGTTGAAGTGCATCACCGCCAGCGTGTGGTGCGCTTCGCGCACCCCCGCCGTGGCGGCGCGCGCGAGCAACGCCGCGCCGCGCGCGCGCCGCGCGTCGCGCGCGGCTTTCGCGGCGGCGGACGCGCGCGCGTCGCGCTCGTCGGCGCTCGTCGAGCGCGCCGCGGCCGAATCCGATCCCTCGCAGTAGAAGTTGACGCTGCCGACGAAAAACGCCGCGCGCGGCGACCCGGCGGCGACGGCGCGGTCGGCGAACGCGCGCGCGCCCGCGAACCACTGCGACGCCTTGATGTCCAGCAACGACTCGTCCGCGCGGGCGAGCGCGCGTTTGCTCGCGGCCGCGGCGCGGAAACGCGAGCACCTGAGTACGGGCGGGGGAGAGAGACGAGAGCGATAGACACGGAGAGAGAGCGTCAGTCGGCGCGAGCGATTGGAAACGTCGGAACCGTTTTGGAAACGTGTCCGACGGAGCGCTTTCTTCTTTTTCCTCCTCGACGCGCGTTCGCGCGATTCGCCGCGTGGAAGGTGATTCGAGCGCGCTCGGTCTGTTTCTCGGAACAACAGCTCGCGTTTCTCGGGTCTCGCGAGCCGAGGAGGTTGGCGAAAGCGAGCGAGGGGACGCACGTGAGCGTGGCGTCGAAGTACTCGCGCGGCTTCGAGTCCGCGGCGAGGTGGCCGAAAACAACCTCCAGCAAGTGATCCTGCGGCGCGGCGCGGCGCGGCGGGGTTCGCGGGGAGCGGGCAAAGTCAGCGCGCGAAGGACGCGGGCGGGGTCGAGCGCCGTCGTCGTCGAAAAGAATGAGGGAGAAGCTTTCGCCGCGGGTGCGGGTGCGCAAGAGACGCGGAGGGAAGACGCACCGGCAGGTCGTCGATGGTCGTTTCCTCGGTCGCACCCACGCGCCGGCGGGTGCTCCTGGAACGCCCGTCCCCTTCCGCGTGGACGAGCGCCCCGCGTTTCGCGGCCGCCCCCGCGTCCGCACCACGAGCGCGCGCCGCGCTCGTCCCCGAGACCCCTCTCTCGTTTCCTCCCACCGTCGCTTTTCCCAATTCCTCGCCCGACGCGCGCGTCGCCGCGCCACGCGCCGCGCCGGCGCGCGCGCCCTCGCGCGCGCCCCCGAGACACCCCGTGCCCCCCATTCCCCTAGTGATGACACCCATCGCGCCTCCGACGCCGCGGGGGAATGCCGAGCAACGGCGCTCGACACGAGATAAAAAAGCTCTCGCGGGTCGAGAGAAGAACGTGCATTCGAGGAGTCGTGACTCGTCGGCGCCTCCACTCCAAACGGGGGGCCGACACGAATCGGAAACTTCAAAATATCTCGCGAAGGCGAGAGGCGCCGGCGGAGGTTTAACGACGAGTCATTCGCCCGCTTATGACGTGGCATCGATTTCGCGTATCGATAAACGGCGGCGTTTTTTTCGATACCAAACCAAAAAAGTGATGCCCGAGACGAGGAGAGCTTTTTCTTTCTCCCCTCTCGTCACAGCGATGGGCGCCTGCGCGGCCCATCGCTGGACGCCCCGCGTCGGCGCGGCGTGGGATCGACCGCGCCTGAGGCGCGGCGGAGCGCGCAACGCGTCTCAGCCCGCTCCCGCGGTCTTCTCCGCGCGCTCGGATGACACGAGTGACCCCGAGCCGAACGCGGGCGACGTCCGCGGCGGCGGCGACGCGGGGCTCGTCGTGGACCCGTGCAAGAAAACGGGCGCGTCGAGGGCGAAGCGAAGCGCGTCGTCGTCTCTCGGACGCGAGAGACATTCGGTGTCGGGTGAGACGACCACCACCGCGCTCGCGCTCGTCCCACCGACTACCGCGTTGTCCCCTCTGATGTTGCGACTGAACGCGCGCTCGAGGACGTTCGAGTACCCCGCGCTCGGAGGGATGACGCTCGAGCTGCGCCAGGCGTGGAGCGAGCGCGACGTCGGGACGGGCGCGGCGGTGTGGGACGCGGCGGCCGCGCTGGCGGACGACCTGGCGCGAGACGGAGGCGCGGTCGCGCTGAGACGTTTCTGGGACATGGCGAGCGCGGAGCTGAGCGGCGCGGAAAAGCGCGGCGCGCGCGATTCAAAGTCCGGCGGCGCGTTCGCGGACGGCGCGCCGAGCGACGACGCGCGACGGTGGTGGCGCGGCGCCGTCGTCGTCGAGCTCGGCGCGGGGCTGGGCACGGCGTCGCTCGTCGCGGCGTCGCTCGGCGCGCGCGCGCTCGCCACGGACGGGGGCGAGTCGACGTGCGCGATGTGCGCGCGGAACGCGCGGGACAACGCGGACGCGGTCCTCGAGACCGCGAGGCGAGAGCGCGCGGCGCCGTCGGAGGACGAGACGCGCGCGGCGCTCTCCGCGCGCGTCCCCGCGTGCCGCCGGCTTCTCTGGGGCGACGCCGGTGACGCGCGCGCGACGAAGGCGTGGATACGCGCGCAGAAACGCAAACGCGACGCCGAGACGGCGACCGACCTCCCGGACGCGATCCTGCTGGCGGACGTGGTGTACGGCGAGGACGAAGCGACGTGGTGCGCGTTGGCGCGGACGCTGCGAGCGTTGGCGGGCGCGGAGACGGCGGTGATTTTGTCGCACGCGCGGCGCGGAGGCGGACGATCGATGGAGCGCTTCCGCGCGGCGGCGGAACGCGCGGGGTTCGCGGTGGCGATCGCGGAGACCAAATCCGAACCCAGGGACGGGTTCGTCGCGGTCACCGTGACGTACGTGCTGAGGCTGGCGACGGACGCGAAGGCGTCGACGCGATAGAACGTAGTATTAATACGACAGACGCGCGGAAGAAGGTCACTACTCCTCGGGCAGATCCACCCCCTCCGCCTCCGCCTTGGCCAGCAGATCGGCGTACGACACCCCGCGGCGCATCGCGAGCTCGCGCAGCACGCGGCGGGTCATGATCTGCGGCTCGACTGTCTCGCGTCCCGAGGCGCCGAGTCGAGGAGCATCCGTCTCGCGCGCGGGGGGCGGCCCGGACGCTGCAGCGTCCCGCACGGCGCGCCGCGACGACTCCGGGTTCGGGTCGGCGGCGCTCGGCTCGCCGATCGGAGCCGCCGGAGACGTTTTCGTGTGCGTTCGCGCCGCGGGGTCGTTCGCGTCCTTCGCGTCCGTCGCCGACGAACCGCTGAGCTCCGTTCGCGCGAACGAAGGCGTCTCTCTCCCGAGATCCGAACCCGAAGGGCTTGGCGGCGCGACATCGTCCACGCGCTCGGACCAGCGTCTCGGGTCGATCTCGACCTCGCGGCTCGCCGCCGCGTCCGGAGACGCGTCGAGAGGCGCGCCGTTCGGCTCGGCCGTCTCCGACGGCGCGTTCGAGCCGACGATTCGAGCGACGGCGTCGGCGTCGCCCGCCGCCGCCGCGGACGTTTCCGCCGCCGC
>MDSV01182941.1_pt1 | contig 18613 bp, 19 predicted proteins | sample 810851 | NCBI WGS metagenome assembly MDSV01 (sample SAMN05326640, study PRJNA326480) | marine metagenome | isolation source: seawater | place: Atlantic Ocean: North East | collected 2012 | reverse complement strand
TAAAGAAAAATTTCCTAACGATAATTCTAATTATTTAAAGTGTAATTGCGAAATTTTAGACCTAGTAAACATAGGAAGGGTTTGTAAAGATGACTGGGAAAAGATAGTTGAAGAATCGAGATAAAATTGCGCCCCAGTTGCGTCAAGACAGGTAGCATCATCTAAATTAGCAATATAAATTAAAGAAAACTGAAAAGTTGTAAGGGGCGTTCTGTTGCCAGGTGCCCCAAACCCCGTAACTTAATTAACTAAGTTAATTAAGCTGCAAGAGCAAATTTTTGATTTGCAATTATAAATTAGCCCGTAACGTCGGAACCATCTCGAACGAAAGAACAGCCTTTAGACACCCGTCGATCCTAATTCACCCCCTCAAATACTTGGTGGAGGTGGTGGGTACTGCCCCCACGTCCGTGATGTTTATTACGAAATTCGTTTATCGTTATAGTCAGAAAACTGACAATACTAATATAATGGTAATATTTGAAGAAACAATAAAATTTTTTAATGACTTACATATCAGTGAAATATTTAATATATAAGATCTAATGTCTAGTATATTTAACGCTAAAAAATATTTAAATAATTTAAGTTCTAAAATAATACCAAGTGATAGTGCTTTAGAGAGCATTATAAAAATTAAAAACTTAGTACTAAAAGCTAAACAGACTAATTCTAGAATCTTGATATTTGGAAATGGTGGAAGCGCAGCAATTGCTAGTCATGTAAGTGTTGATATGACTAAAAATATTAAAGTAAAAGCAATGAATTTTAACGAAGCTGATCTTATTACATGTTTTTCGAATGATTATGGTTATGAAAAATGGATTGAAAAAGCTATAGAATTTTATGGCAACAAAGGGGATATATTAATATTAATTTCTTCGAGTGGTAAATCTAAAAATATGTTAAACGCCTGTAAAGCAGCTAGAAGAAAAAAAATTCAAAAGATTATTACTCTTACTGGCAACAAGAAAAATAACCCACTTTCAAAACTTGGAGACATTAATTTGTGGGTTGATAGTAATATTTATAATCACATTGAAAATACGCATCAGATTTGGTTGTTAGCAGTTTGTGATTTAATCAAAATTAATAGAATAAAATAAATTTATTTGAATTTTTTATTTTTTAAAATATTTTTTATCTGAAGATAAAAATTTCCTTTTGCATATTCGAAATATAAGTTGCTTTTTTTTGCACATTTTTTGTCAGAGAGACTATCACCAATCATAAAACTTTTTTTTTTATCAACTGACCATTTTCTTGAAATTTGTTTTATCATCAAATTACCTGGCTTTCTTGAATCATGAGATTTAGTGTATTTTTTAATTTTTCCTTTAGGGTGGTAAGGACTATACTTAATTTCATCAAATTTTGTTTTTTGTTTCATCAAGTCTTTTTGAAATTTTGAGTGAAGTAGTTTTAAGTCTTTCTCAGTAAAAAAACCTCTAGCTATACCCGATTGGTTTGTAATTAAAAAAATTCTATAACTATGCTTTTTTAAATATCTTAAACCTTTAATTACACCTGGTCTTAATTTGAAGTCTTCATATTTAAAAACATAGCCATAATCATAGTTGATAACACCATCTCTATCTAAAAATGCTGCAGGTTTTTTTTTCATAAGTGCATATAAAGTTGTTATTAATCTAGATCTTAGATATAAAAAAAAATAAATAAACACTTAAAATAAAAGTGAATAAACATCTAAACTTACATATAACAGCTCTATTCATTTTATCTTCTTATTATTTACTTTCTCTTTTATTATTTAATGCTGTTGTGCTTTATCCTCACGACAATCTTGAAATTAATACAGTTTATAATCATGTAATTTCAAAAATATATAGAGGAGATCTTAACAGTTTTAAATTATTTTTATCTGGAGAATTTGAATGGTTTTATCTTGATAAAGTTCTTTATCCAATTAATCTTTTTCACATAATTTTTTCTGATAAACATTATTATTTTTTCATAGAAATTTTAGAAAAGATTGCTGCATATTTTTCATTTTATTTATTTTCAAAATCTTTTTCTAAAAATAAAAAATATTCTGTCTGGGGAGCAATACTTTATGCAAGCTTAGCCAACTTAATTACTAACAATGATAACCCGACAATTTTTTTATCCTTTTTACCTTACATAATTTATTTAATTGTAATAAAAAAAAATATTCATTTAAAACATTTTATAATCGTATTTTTTATTGGATTAAATAGCTCTATAATTTTTGATCTACCATCTTTAATGATGGCTTTACTTTTGTGCTTTTTTTATTTGAATAGCAAAAATAAAAAAAATTTCTTTTTTATTTCACTACTTGTATTTATTGGACTTTTTATTTCATCAATACCATCATTTTTATCAATTTTAGGTGACCCTACTAATAGGCTTATCATGACTAAAGCAAATCTAATTAGCGCAATAATAAATGAGTTCGCGAGGTTAGCAGATAATTTTATGATAAATGATTTGATAAAACTATTTTTTTTACCAATTAATTTACTGAAGTTGTTTATATTAGGATCAATTATTTATTTTAAAAACGAACAAATTAAATTTTTTTTATTTTTCTTATTATTCATTTATATTGCTAAAACTATCTTATCTTCCTCAGTATCACAGGTTATATTTGAAAATTTTTTAATATTTATGAAAGGTTATAACTTTTCTAGAATATCGAATTTTACACCTTTTATTTATAGCACCTTACTAGTTTTGATTTTAAATTTGACTAGTAATTTAAAATATAAAAGATTATTAATAATTTTCACGATTTTTTCATCAATATCTTTGCAAATTTTTTTTCCTGTTCTTGAGTATTCAAAGGAATTTTTTAAACAAAATCTTGAAGAAAATTCTTTATCAGAGATAAAGAAGAGTTACAAAAATAAAGATATAATAAATACAATTAAAACAATATTTAAAAAGAATAATTATAATTTTAAAAGTTTGAAAGTAAAGGCTACTAACTCATTTGATGCTTATTATAAATTTGATATTTACAAAAAAATTAAAAATATAACAGGTAATTCTAAGGTAGCCTCGCTGGGAGTTAACCCGATGATTGCAGCAATGAATGATATTTATGTAATCGACGGTTACCATCAAATCTATCCTTTATCATATAAAATAAAGTTCAGAAAAATTATTGAAAATGAGTTAAACCAAGATCAAAAATTAAAAAAATATTATGATGAATGGGGAAATAGAGTATATCTATTTTTTAATGATAAAAATAATTTATTGATAAATTTCAAAGAGGCAAAAAAAGTTGGGGCAGAATTTATAATTTCGTCTTTTTTAATAAATAATAAAAATTTAAAATTAGCTTGCCCAGAATGCAATTATTCAAACGAGTTATTTCTTTATAGAATATTATGATTCAATTTAATTTTGTCGCAGTCGAATTTTGCCCTAAAATTAATCTTTTTGACTTATATTAGTTTATTGAAACGCGAACCTATCTAGTGTAATTAACCGTTATTATGTCTAAAAACACAAAATGCTTTTCTAAAGATGAAACCTATAACAGATTTAAGTTAGGATTAGATCTAACTGAGCTAAAAGCTCTTGAAACACTTGATGAAAAAAAAACATTTATCGCACTTATTATTCTATACTTTACTACAGCCTTACTTATTTTTGTTTCAATAAAATTAACTTATTATAATTTTCTATTTTATATTCCATGCATTTTTTTAATTGCAGGACGTCAAGGTGCCTTCGTACAGTTAGTTCATGAAGCTTCACATTTTTTAGTTAGCAAGAATCATAAAGTAAATGATTTTTTTGGAAACTATTTATGCGCTTTTCCAATTGGAGTTAATTTTGCTGGTTTTAGATCAGGTCACAATAATCACCATGTAAATACAGCTACTCCTAATGACAGCCCAACTGATTTAGATAAATATAGAATAGTAGATACAAAAAAATTTGATTTATATAAGTTATTTATAAAAGACTTAATAGGGATTAGTGCTTTAGAAGTTTTTTTAAGTTATGGTAAAAACAAAACTGAGACTGTCAATATTGAAAAGAAATCAAAAAAAGAGTTTTTTTTAACATTAACTAAATTAAGTCTTACCCAATTGTTTATACTTGTTTTGTTTGGGTTTAACATAATCAACTATATTTTGTTTTGGATTATTCCATTAATAAGTCCACACATGTTTTTAATGAGAATAAGAGGCTTGGCTGAGCACGGTCAGAGCAACCAATTAGGATGTACAGCAGAAACAAATTCAGCAGGAACTTTTTACACCAGGTCATTCCTAACAGAGGTTAATTCCTATAAATCTGTTATTACTGTGTTTCTTGAAAAAATTTTAATTGGTTCTTTTAATGTAAACTATCATCACGAGCATCATATTTTTCCTAACATACCTTGGTATAATTTGAAAAAACTGAGTAAATTAATTTCAAAAAATGTACAAAAAAATAATACTTCTAAAACGTACAGAAAAGGTTATGTTGAGGCTGCATTTATTAATTAATTTTTAAAATGTTCGCTTTAGTAACTGGAACCACAAACGGTATAGGAAAATCCGTAACATCACTACTTTTATCTAACAACTTAAAAGTAATAGGAGTTGATAAAAGATTAAATAATGCTTTCAAAAATAAAAATTATTTCCCTAATAAAATCAATATTCTTAATAGAAAATCTGTATATAATTTCTTAAAAAAATTAAAAAGAAATAATAAAATTCCGCAATGTTTTATATTGAATGCTGGAATCAATATATACGATAATGATAAAATCTTAGATATGGATCTTTTTAGAAAATGTTTTGAGGTTAATTTTTTTGGTGTAATGAATTTTGTAGATGCAATCGAAAAACTAAAAATTAAAAATAAAAAGATTATTTGTATTTCATCGACATCTAATATAATCCCTAATCCAAAGGCTTTAGGTTATTTTTCAAGTAAGTTTTTATTAAAAAAAAATTTTTACCTTTTAAATTTTAATAATACTAACGAATTCAAATCGATAATATTAGGACCAGTACAAACTAGAATTTCCAGAAATCTAAAAAAACCGTCTGGTATTGCAGGGATGATTTATAGGTTTTTACAAATTTCCTCAGACGAAGCTGCAAAAAAAATTTTTAAATTTATTAATACTTCTCAAAAAACTTTGTACGTTACACTTACATCTCTTGTGACTTATTATTTAATTAAATGTCTTCTTATATTTATGCCTGGTCTTTATATGAAAAATAATAGAAAATAATAAAATATATTTATGGTTAAGAACTTCTCAAATCAAGAAACACCTAAACCAGGTGAAAAGTGGAAAAGACTCTCTAAAGATAGCAGAATTGAAATGATTGCTAAAGAATTGAAAAAAAATGAACTTTATAGCGGTTTCGAAGTTGTAGAAGCCCCAGATAATGGCCAAATAGTTCTTAAAATTGAGCGAGCTCTACCAGCAAATGAAAGAGGGATATTACTTTTAGAGTTGGAAGAAAAGTTGAAATCTGCCTTAGATAAAGGTATCAGTGTTTGGTTGGAACCTGTTGGAGATAAAAGTAAGTTGAGAAATTTAAGAGGAATTAAATTTAATTAATGAGCGCTATAGAGAAAATTGAAAACGTAAATGCTGTAAGTACTCATGAGGGAAATCTTATACTGGATTCTCATAAGTTATCTTATCATTATGAAAGAGTAAAAGCTTGGGAAAACGGTGAACAAATCGCACCAGTTACAGTTGACATGGCATTAACAAGAGCTTGCGGTGCTATGTGCTCTTTCTGTTATGCAATGGTTCAAGAACCTCAAGAAAGATCGAGCATCAAAACAAAAGAAGCTCTAAATCTTTTAGATGATTTTGCAGAAGTAGGAATAAAAGCTGTTTCATTAATTTCAGATGGCGAAAGTACGCTTTCAAAAGCTTACGTTCCATTTATTCAACACGCATCAAAGATAGGTATCGATGTTGGTAATGCTACTAATGGATGGGAATGGGAGCCAGAAAAAATTGATCAGGTTCTTCCTTCTTTAACATGGGTGAGATTTACTGTTGCTGCAGGTACTCCTGAAGGATATTCGAAAATAATGTTTAAAAGTGAAAAACATACTGAAGTTTTTGATAGAGCAATGTCTCACATTAGATACGCTGTTGAGCTTAAAAAAAAATTAAATTTAAAAGTTACTTTAGGAATTCAAATGGTTTTAATGCCAGAATTTAAAGATGAAATCATACCGTTTGCAAAACTTGCGCTTGATCTTGGAGTAGACTATGGGGTGATTAAACATTGTTCCGATGATGAACTTGGAACTCTCGGTGTTGACTATAACAAGTATGAAGAAATGTATGAATCTTTAAAAAAAGCTGAGTCAATGAGCAATGAAAAAACAAAAGTAATAGTAAAATGGTCTAAAATTAAAAGGAAAGGAAAACCTACCTATAACAGATTTTATGGTCCTCAATTTTTATTACAAATTAGCGGTAGCGGATTGGTTGCACCTTCAGGCATGTTTTTTAATGCGAGGTATTCAAAACTTCATATGGGAAACTTTGTAGATGAAAGATTTAAAGATATTTTCAAATCTGAAAGATATAGAACAATAATGAATTATTTAGCCTCTCCAAATTTTGACGCCCAAACAATGATGGGATCTATGCCAATTCAACATTATGTGAGCGAGGCACTTGACAATCATTTGAAAGGCTTAACTAAAATATCACCCTCAAAAGGTCAAAAACCTCTTCACGTAAATTTCTTATAGGTAAATGCTGTCAGTAATAATACCGTGTTATAATGAGGAAACTCTTGTAAAGAAAAGTTTTGTACAGATATTTAAAGCTCTTAAATATAGCAAAATTTCAAAGTATGAAATTATTTTTATTGATGATGGAAGTAAAGATAAGAGTCTTTCGATTGTACAAAAACTTCAAAAACAAAATAAAAAGATTAAGATTTTAATAAACAAAAAAAACTATGGAATTGGATATAATTTTTTCAAAGGTATTTCTAAAAGCAAAGGTAAATATTTAATACAAATACCAGCTGATAATTCTCATCCTTTTAAAGAAATTAGTAAAATAATTCAACTTAACAAAAAAGATTATGACATTGTAACTACTTTTTATTCAAATAGTGCTCAAAGAAGTTTTTTTAGAAATTTGTTTACTTTAATTTATACTCCTTTTCTAAATTTAATTTATGGTACTGACTTTCCTTACTTTAATGGAATAACATTATATAGAAGTAGACTTTTAAAAAAACTTAATTTTAGCAATACAAGCTTTTCTTATCAAATTGAGATTTTTGTTTTCCTTTATCATAGATACAATCTTAAATTAAAGATTATACCAACAATTCTTAAAGATAGAAAAAAAGGATCGAAAGCATTTCGTATGAAAAACTCCTTTCTTGTAATTTTTTCAATTATAAAGATTTTTATTAAAAGTATTTACTATAGAATTTTAAATTTTTTCAATTAAGGAAAACACTAAGGAAATAAAATATAAGAAATTCATTTTATTTTTCTTTAAAAAAAAATGATTATTTTTTTCAATTATTTGCCCACTAGTTTTAAGTCTTCTTATTCTATTATTTACAATTACAGTACAATTATATTTTTTCAGATATTGTCTAATATTAACCTCATTATCTTTGAGACCTTTAAGATCAATTATCATTTTTGTTCTAGGTGACGTAACAATCATATTTATTAAATGAAAAAAAATATAAAATAAGTTTAGATTAATTAATAAAAAAATAAAAAAATACTCTGGGTAAAATTTTAATGAAAATATTGAAAATAAAACCAAATTAAATATAAAACTAAATAAATCTGCACGTCTAAAAGGAAAAGTGTAACTCATTTTAAAAATAGAAAAAAATATCTTTAAGGAAAAAAAATAAGAAATTATATTTGCAAGAATTAAAAAATTAATACTCATTATCCCTCAGATTTAACGTTTAAAAACTTTTTCATAAAAAAGAATAAATTTATTACTATTCCTAAATTTTCCTTCAATATCATTTTTTTATTTTTAACTTTAAGAATATTCTGTTTCTCTAAATCTTTTATACGAATTTCCAATATTCTTTGTTTTTCTAATTTTTTAATTATTTGTTTTTTTGAGCTTCTTTTATTTAAAATTTTGAAAATTAAGTACGTGGGGCTCTTAATGTACTTCATAGAAGTGCTCAAAAAAAGCGATATAAAGAAAAGTATATAAATTGAAAAAAACGAGAAAAAATTGACTAAAATAAAGTCTAATTTTAAATACATTACTAAGCTTAAAATTAACGAGCTATAAAGGATAAATCCAATGAAATACCTCGAAAAAATTTTTATTTTTAGTTTTTGACTAACCAAATAATAAAGAATATTTAATGCTAAAGATAAAAATATAATTAACCAAAACATATTTATAATATACTAAATTTATAAAATTATGTCATTGAGAAATAAAGTTGTAGATATAAAGTCATTAAAAAAAATCAAAGAAAAATTTAATAGAAAAAAAATTGTTCTTTGCCATGGAGTTTTTGATTTACTTCATGTAGGGCATATAAATTATTTTCAGTCAGCGAAAAAACTAGGAGATATTTTAGTTGTATCAGTAACGGATGATAAATATGTTAATAAAGGTCCTGGTAGACCAGCTTTCACAATTAACAATAGAGTAAAATTTTTAAAAGAAATTAGCACTATCGATTTTGTGTGTATAAGTAATGATTTTACTTCAGAGAAGATTATAAGAAATTTAAAACCTAATTTTTATTGTAAAGGAAATGATTATTCTAATAAAAACTTAAAAAATGATATTAATCTTAAAAAGGAATTGCAGGCATTAAATATTAATAAAGGAAAATTTCGAGCGATAGACGAGCCAAGTTTTAGTTCAAGTAAATATATAAATGAAAACGAATTACAAAATATAAGCATTGAATGCAAAAAGTTTATCAACTCTCTACGAAATGAATTTCAACAAAATAAAATTAACGAATTTTTAGAAAATATTAAAAATAAAAAGGTATTAGTTTTAGGAGAAACAATAATTGATGAGTATATAACAACAGAAGCAATAGGTAAGTCTGGTAAAGAACCAATGATGGTGGTTCAACAAAAGAAAAAAATTAAATTCCTAGGAGGGGTGGGTTATATAGCGAATCTTTGTTCAACCTTTGTTAAAGATGTAAAAGTAATAAGTTTTTTAGGTGATAAAAATTCAGAAAAAAAGTACGTACTTTCAAGATTAAACAAAGGTATAAAGCATCATTTTCTTATTAAAAAAAATTCACCAACAATAACTAAAACAAGATATTTAGATGACTATCGGAAAACAAAAATGTTAGGTGTTTATGAATTGAACGATGATTTAATCACAAGAAAAGAAGAGACTAAGTTTTACAAACTATTAAAATCTAATTTAAATAAATATGATATAATAATTGTTGCTGATTATGGACATGGCATTATAACTGAAAAAATAAGAAATTTAATTATTAAGTTTAATAAAAAATTATTTATAAATACACAAATTAATTCTTTCAATAGAGGCTATCATTCTGTATTTAAATATAAAAAAATGAATTCATATATAATTAACGAGAGTGAGTTAAGATATGAATTAAAAGATAGGAGTTCTTCGCTCGAAAATTTAACAAAAAAATTGTTTAAAAAACTATCGTTAAAAAATATAATTGTTACTCGAGGAAGATGGGGAGCTAAATTATTCAATAGTAAGTCAAAATCAGTTATTTCTTGTCCAGCCTTTAACGATAACTCTGTAGATACAGTTGGCGCAGGCGATACTTTTTTTGCTTTATCCTCATTGACATTAGGCTCTAATATAAACAAGAAAATTGGATTATTAATAAGCTCACTTGCAGCTAGTTACTCAATAAATCAATTAGGTAATATTTCTACGTTTAATTTTAATATACTTAAAAAACATTTAAGCCACATTTTTAAATAATAATATTAAATAAATGAATTTTTTAATCACTGGGGGATGCGGATATATCGGTTCAAGAGTCACGCAACACTTATTAGCACTTAAACATAAAGTTTTAGTTTATGATAACTTTTGGTTTGGAAACTCATTGAAGAGACATAAAAATTTAAAAGTAGTAAAAGGAGATATAAGAAATTTTGATAAATTAAATATCAAAAAAGTTGACGTTATTATTCACCTAGCAAATGTAGCTAATGATCCAACTGTTGAACTAAATCCAGAATTATCTTGGGAAATAAACGTTCTTGCCTCCAAAATTATCGCTGACCAAGCTATTAAAAATAAAGTAAAAAAAATCATATTTTTTAGTTCCGGAAGTGTTTATGGAGTCAAAAAGGAGCGTAAAGTAACAGAAAATTTAAAATTAAACCCAATTTCAGTTTACAATAAAACAAAAATGATCGCTGAAAGAGTTTTTTTAAGTTTCAAAGATAAAATTGATATAATTTGCTTAAGGCCTGCTACCGTGTGTGGAGTTTCAGAAAGATTAAGATTAGACGTTACTGTAAATAAGTTGACTTTTGATGGATTTTTTAAAAAGAAAATCTTTGTTGACGGAGGGGCTCAAATAAGACCAAATATTCATATTGAAGATATTGTTAGGATTATAGATCATTTCGTTTTAAGTAAAAAAAAATTTAAACACAACATTTACAATATTGGATTTGAAAACCTAAGCATTTTACAAATAGCTAAAATGATACAAAAAAAATTAGGATCAAAAATAAAGATTAATAAAAGTAAGGATATCAGGTCTTATAGACAAGATTCTTCAAGGCTATTAAAGACTGGATTTAGACCAAAATATAATGTTGAAAAAGCTATTCAGCAATTAATAAATTATTTTGATGTTAAAAAGAAAAATAAATTTGGCATAAATAATTTTAATCTTAAGAAAATGAAAAAATTAAATATAAAATAATCATGATTAAAAAGAATTTTTTAAAAAAAATTTATGAGATCCAGAAAAAAATTAGAGTTGTTGAGGAAAAAATTGCATATAAATATAGTAAAAATAAAATGCGATGTCCTACACATCTCTCAATAGGTCAAGAAGCAGTAGCAGCTTCTAGTGGTTTGGCTTTACACAAAAATGATATTTCAATTAGCTACCATAGATCTCATGCTCACTTTTTAGCTAAAGGTGGATCACCAAAAAAACTATTCGCTGAACTACATGGTTTCGAAGAAGGTTGCAGTAAAGGGATTGGAGGTTCGATGCATTTAGTGGACCTAAAAAATAATTTTTACGGTAGTACTGCAATTGTTTCAAATTCTATTCCAATAGGAGTCGGACTGGCTTACTCACTTAAATTAGCTAAAAAAAAAAATTTAGTTTGTATATATATTGGTGATGCAGCAGTTGAAGAAGGAGTTTTCTTTGAGTCAATTAACTTTAGTATTCTTAAAAAATTACCAGTTATATTTATTTGTGAGAATAATTTCTATTCTGTTTATACTCATATTAAAGATAGACAACCAGACAACAGAAAGATTTACAAATTAGCTTCAGCTATGGGTGCAACTTCTCACTTCTTCAAACAGGATAATCCTTTCAAACTATACGAGAAGTTTGATGATCTTTTTAAAAAAGTTAGAAAAAATCCTAAGACACATTTTGTAGAGGTAGAAACTTTTAGATATCTTGAGCATTGTGGACCAAACGACGATACTCTTCTTGGATACAGAAAATTAAAAGATGTAAAAAAATGGAAAAAAAAAGATCCAATAGTTTTTTCAAAAAAATATTTAGTAAAAAATAAAATATTTAAAATAAATCAAATAGAACACTTAGATAAAAAAATAACTGATTTTGTAGACAAAGATTTTGAATATCTCAACAAACTAAAAAAACCACAATTTAAAAGTATTAGTAAACTTGTATATAAAAGATGACAAAAATTACCTACTCTCAAGCAATTAATAAAGCTCTTACAGAAGAAATGAATAGGAATAAAAAACTTGTTTGTTTTGGCCTAGGAGTGAATGATAGCCTTAATTTTTTTGGTACAACCAAAGGATTAGAAAAAAAATTTGGATCTGAAAGAGTATTTGAAACACCAACTTCAGAAAATGCGATGACTGGAATAGGTGTTGGCATGTCTTTAAGTAATAACCCGTGCGTTATGATGCATCAAAGATTAGATTTTTTTTTATTAGCTATGGATCAGCTAGTTAATAGTGCAGCAAAATGGCATTATATGTTTGGAGGAAAAAAAAGCGTTCCAATTACAATTAGATTAGTAGTTGGAAAGGGTTGGGGGCAAGGTCCAACTCACTCCCAAAGCTTACAAAGTTGGTTTGCACATATACCTGGTTTAAAAGTAGTAATGCCAACATTTCCCTCTGATGCTTATAATCTTTTAAAAAAATCAATTAGAGATCCGAACCCAGTTATCTTTATTGAACACAGATGGTTACACAATATTGAACAAGAAATAAAAAAGATTAAATATACCAATAAAAAAAATTCAACTGAATTAATTTCAAAAGGAAAAGACTTTACAGCAGTATCTTACTCCCTTTCAACAATAGAAATGCTCTCTATAAAAAACGTTTTGCAACAAAATAAAATAAGCTTTGATTTAATTGATCTAAAATCTATTAAACCTTTAAACATATCTGTAATTAAAAATTCTCTTAAAAAGACAAAAAAACTTTTAGTGCTTGACTCTATTTCTCATCCATTTTGCTCAGTAGGGTCAGAAGTTCTATCTCAATTATATAGAGAGAAAAATATTAAATTAATCAAACCACCTATATTAAAAACATTACCTGATGTACCAACGCCAACGAGCACATTTTATACAAAAGATTTTTATATTAAAAAAAACGATATTTTAAATGATATAAGTAAACTTGTCGGAAAAAAAATTAAATTTAAATATTCTGACACTTTACTTCACGATGTACCCGACTCTAATTTTAAAGGACCTTTTTAATTAAATGACAAAGAGAATATTGATTTTAGGCAGTTCTAGTTTTTCAGGCGCATCCACAGTCAACTATTTGTTAAATAAAAATAGATATAAAATTTTTGGCACATATAGAAAAAAAAAAAGAAATAGTTATTTACCATTTAAATTTAATAAAAAAAATAAAGATTTTAAGCAATATAAAGTTGATCTTTTAAAAAATTCTAACAACTTAATAAACATTATTAAAAAGATAAAGCCTGAGGTGATAATAGATTTTGCATCTATTTGTATGGTAAATGAAAGCTGGAAAAATTCGAATATTTATTTTCAAATAAATGTTTTATCTAAAACTAAAATGATTGAGTTTTTAAATAACTCAAAATATTTAAAAAAATACATATATATTTCTACTCCTGAGATTTTTGGTTCATCAAAAAAATATATAGATGAAAAAAGTAATTTATTTTCGCCTCAGACACCATACGCTACGTCAAAATTAAGTTTTGAGTATTTATTAAAAAATTATCAAAAAAATTTCAATTTTCCTTTAATTATATCAAGATTTTCAAACTTTTATGGTCCAGGCCAGCCACTTTACAGATTAATCCCAAAGTTAATTAACTGTATAGAAAATAAAAAAAAATTCACTTTGCAAGGTAGCGGTTCTTCTAAAAGAAATTTTATATTTTCAGATGATTTTTGTTCCGGAATTGAGAAAATAATCACTAGAGGCAAAATTGGAAAAATATACCATTTTTCAGGAAAAAAATTTTACAGTGTTAACGATATCATAAAAAATGTGTGCGACCTAAAGTCCTACGATAAAAAAAAATTATTGAAGAAAACGAAAAGTAGAGTAGGTCAAGACTTTATTTACAAATTGGGATCAAATATGACTATGAAAGAACTGAATTGGAAACCAGTTTACACTTTAAAAAAAGGTTTACAGGAGATAATATTTTATCATAGGAAATATTTAAAAATATTTTCGAAAAAAGAATTAATCTATCAAGACAAACAACTTAAAAAATAATGAAAAACTTTTTACCACAAGAATACAAACAAAATGAGAAGCTGAATATAAATCATAGCTATTTAGTGGAGCAATTTGCTGATTATTCAAAAGTTTTTAAAGAAATAGAGAAAGTAGTTAAAAAGGGAGATTATACGCTTGGAAGCGCTGTAGATATATGTGAGAAAAATTTTGCAAAGAGGACAGGCGCAAAATTTGCAATAAGTGTAGGAAATGGAACAGATGCTTTATTATTAAGTTTAAAATCTCTTGGCATTGGCTCCGGAGATGAAGTTATAACTGTTCCATATACATTTGTAGCTACAGTTGGATCTATTGTTACAGCAGGTGCAAAACCAGTTTTTGTAGATGTAAAAGAAGATTACAATATGGATGAGACAAAAATTGAAAAAGCAATTACAAAAAAAACTAAAGCGATAATGCCAGTTCATTGGGCAGGCAGGCCTTGTGAAATGGATAAAATAAAATCTATAGCGAGAAAATACAATCTGAAGATTATTCAAGATAGCGCTCATATTATTGGCGCAAGATTTAAAAAAAAACATCTGGTAAATTATGGCGATACTTGTACTTATAGTATGCATCCACTAAAAAATCTTAATGTTTGGGGTGATGGCGGTTTTATAGTTACTAATAATAAATCTTTGGCAGATAAATTATTCCTTATTAGAAATCATGGGTTAAAGAACAGAAATAATGTAGAAGTTTTTGGATATAATTCTAGACTAGATACTATTCAAGCTGTAGTAGCGAACTATAAAATGAGAAATAAATTAGACAACATTACAAGCAAAAGAATAAGCAACTCAATTATGTTGGATAAATTATTAGCAAAAAATAAAAATATTACTTTAGTTAAAAGATATAAACACTTAAAAGAAGTTTTTCATCTTTACCATATTAATGTTAAAAAAAGGGATAAATTGAAAAAATATTTAATAAAGAATAATATTGATGCTAAAGTTCATTATCCAATCCCAATTCACTTACAAAAAGCTGCAAAATTTTTAAAATATAAAAAAGGCGATTTTCCAGTAGCAGAGAAATTAGCTAACACATCACTATCACTTCCTGTTCACGAATTTATAAAAAAAAATCATATCAAGCATGTAGTTAATACTATCGAAAAGTTTTATAAAAATTAAATCGCATAGTCTTTTTTATATTTACATCTATAAGTTGAAATTAATTTTATTTTAATTTTGGCTTATCAACTATTTAATTTTAATGTTTGTTGAAATTTAATTTTATTAATATAATTTTAAATCTTCTTTAATAATCATGAAATTAACACTTGAACAAAAAAAAGAAATAGCTGAGCAACAAGCTCAAAAAAGTCAAACAAAAAGAGTAACATCTCCTGAGTTAGAAAAAATTTTATATGAAGCTATACCAGTTCTTGATCATGGTTTTGTAAGAGTTGTTGATTATATGGGTGATGATAGTTCAATAGTTCAATCAGCAAGAGTCTCTTATGGCAAAGGTACAAAAAAAGTTTCTACAGACGAAGGATTGATTAAATATCTAATGAGACACTGGCATTCTACACCTTTTGAAATGTGTGAAATAAAGTACCATGTTAAACTTCCAATCTTTATCGCCAGACAATGGATTAGACACAGAACCGCTAATGTTAATGAATATTCTGCTAGGTATTCCATTCTAGATAAAGAATTTTATATTCCTGCTAAGGAACAGCTTTCAGCACAATCAACTTCTAACAGACAAGGACGAGGAGATTTAATTTCAGGAGAACAGGCAGATGAGGTTTTAAAAATATTAAAAGATGATGCAACAAGAACTTATGACAACTACGAAAGAATGCTTAATGAAAGGTTTGATGGAAAAATAATTGATGAAAATAAAATGGGTCTTGCTAGAGAACTAGCTAGAATGAATTTAACATTAAACTCTTATACGCAGTGGTATTGGAAAACAGACTTATTAAACCTATTAAATTTTTTATTTTTAAGAGCAGATCATCACGCTCAATACGAGATTCGAGTTTACGCTGAAGCAATGTTAGATACAGTAAAAAAATGGGTACCCATAACTCACGCTGCTTTTTTAGACTATAGAGTAGGGGCAGCACATATTTCATCGAAAGGGTTAAAAATTATTAAGTCAATGCTCAATGGTCATGAAATTAATTTTGATAATTCCAAAATGAGCAAAAGAGAATGGAATGAACTTATGGATATTTTCCAAATTGACAAAAAAATTTAATAATCGATTAATTATTACAAAAATAAAATGAAAGAAATTACTTTTTCATCATTTAATGAACTTAAACTATTATTAGATAAAAATTTTAATAAAGTATTGTTAATTTGCGGTGAAAACTCTTTTAAAAAATCAGGAGCTGAAAAACTTTTAAAAAATTTATTAATTAAAAAAAAAACCGATATTTATTATAAAAAATCATATTATCCAGAATTAGAAGAACTTAAATTAATAATCACAAAAATAAAAAAATTTTCGCCTGATTTAATATTGGCTGTTGGTGGTGGTTCAGTTTTAGATTATGCTAAAACTGCTAATGCTTTAGTAGAAAGTGAAAATATTAAAGAAGAGATTAAAAATTCAAACTATAAAATTAAAAAGTTTACTAAAATAGCTGCTATACCAACAACTGCTGGCTCTGGAGCAGAAGTTACATCAAACTCAGTAATTTATATTGATAAAATAAAATATTCTGTAGAGGCAAGTGAACTAAGGCCAGATTTTTTTTTCTTAATTCCAGAATTAGTAATAAGTGGATCAAATAAAATTAAATCTTCTGCAGGATTTGACGCTATAGCGCAGGCTATGGAGTCTTTAATTTCTAAGAAATCAAATGACAAGAGCGTCAGTTTTGCCACAAAATCTTTGGAAATTTCTCTCAAGTACTATTTAGAATATCTTAATAATCCAAATATTGAAAATACTTCTGCAATGTGTTTGGCTGCAAATCTTTCTGGTGAAGCGATTAGTATTTCAAAAACTACCGCACCACACGCTGTTTCATATCCTTTTACCTCAATATATAATATTAGTCATGGACATGCGGTCTCCTTAACTCTTAACAAATTTCTGGAATTTAATTTTAAAAACATTAATTCAGCAAATTGTAATTTTGATTTGAATGAAAGATTTAAAATTTTGTTTAATACTTCACAGACCAAAGATTTTTCTTCATTTGATGAATTCCTCAAAAAGTTAAAAAAAAATGCTAATTTAGAAAGTGATTTTAAAAAGCTAGGCGTTAACATCATTAAAGATTATGATCAAATTATTTCAGGTGTAAATATTATGAGGCTATCTAATAATCCGATTGATTTAAAACCCGAAGACCTTAAAAAAATTATTCAAAAATAAGTCTGCTTAATTTTTTTTGCTATTTCGATAAATTTTATAGAAATCTCATGATCAGGATTTGAAAAAGTTAAAGGTGTACCTTTTTCTTCAGCAATTCTTAAATCATTATGCAAGGGTATTTTACCTAGAAAATCTTTTTTAAATTCTTTAGCAGTTTTTTCTACACCACCTTCACCGAAAATCTTATATTCTTTACCATCATCACCTTTAAAAAAACTCATATTATCAATCAAACCAAAAATTTTTACTCCTGTTTTATCAAACATTTGAATCCCTCTTTTAACATCTAGTAATGCCAGGTCTTGTGGTGTCGAGACTATAATTGCTCCATCAACTTTCACTTCTTGAGCAAATGTCAATTGTGTGTCTCCTGTTCCCGGCGGCATATCAATAACAATAACATCTCTATCTTTCCATAAAACTTTTTGTGTCATCGTTTTGATTGCACTTATGACCATCGGTCCTCTCCAAATCATGGGTGTTTTTTCGTCAACTAATAAACCCATGGACATGCATTGAGCATCATATTTTTCTACTGGCATCATTGCTTTACCATCTTCACTTTTTGGTTTTTCATTTAAATTAATTAATTTTGGTAAAGATGGTCCATAAATGTCAGCATCTAAAATACCAATTTTTAAACCTAGTTTTTGCATTGCAAAAGCAAGGTTCACAGCAATAGTAGATTTACCAACCCCACCCTTAGCACTAGAGACTAATAAAGTGAATTTAGTGCCGTTTATTGGTGTCTTTACAAATTGTTTTGGAGGCGGTTTTTGGCTCATAATTCTATAAGTTTAAGGTCATAATAACGCTCTTACTTAACTTGTTTTTGGGTTAAAAGTCACTATATAAAGTGTCATGAGTTTTAAAGACATAATTTTAAAGAATCAATCTCCATGGGGAGCACCTCCAGGTGGTGATGGCGGCAGAGGTTCATCTGGCGGAAATGGATCAGGTTCAAGACAAGATCCACCGAGTATTGACGATATTATTAAAAATTTTCAAAAGACGATTAATAAATTTTCTGGAGGAAAATCTGGAGGTTCGCGACCATTTATAATTGGTATGATAATTATAGCACTACTCTATGTTGCTAGCGGTCTTTACAGAGTGTTGCCTGATGAACAAGGAGTTGTTTTAAGATTTGGTAAATATGTGAACACAACTCAACCTGGACTACATTATCATTTTCCAACCCCATTTGAGAGAGTTCTCACTCCAAAAGTTACAAAAGTAAATAGAGTAGATGTAGGTTTTAGACCAGCAAGTGATAGCGGAAGATCTTCTGGAGTAGGAAATGTTCCAGAAGAAAGTTTAATG
>MDSV01030216.1_pt1 | contig 18616 bp, 9 predicted proteins | sample 810851 | NCBI WGS metagenome assembly MDSV01 (sample SAMN05326640, study PRJNA326480) | marine metagenome | isolation source: seawater | place: Atlantic Ocean: North East | collected 2012 | reverse complement strand
CAGGCAAAAATAATGTAGTAACATTTGGTCAAAAGGTAGCAAATACTGCAGGATCTTTTGGAACGTTAGCAAAAAATGTTACTGCAGCATCGTTCCCAACATTCAATAGAGGATTAAAAGCGACAGCTAAACAATTCCCTACATTGACCAGAGCCATACAATCTGCAGGAAAAGGAATCAAATCAGGAGTTATGGGTCTTGGTAAAATGGGTGGTACTCTTAAACGAAGCTTGGGTAGAGACACATATGGTAGGCAAATGGCAGGTGCTGCTGCAGTTGCTGCTGGTGGTATGGGTGTTTCTGGCCTGGAAGAAATGATGAAAGGAGGAAGTTTCCTCGCTGGTGCTACAGGAAATAAGGATCCAAATCTTAAAGCAACAGATAATAGCATTATGGCTGCAAAAATGGGAGGAGGAGCACTATCTGGTGGAGCTATGGGAGCTCAAATAGGTATGATGTTTGGTCCTATTGGTGGTGCTGTTGGTGCTGCTGTTGGCGCTCTTGGTGGTTTGACTCTGGGTTTCATTAATGCCAGAAAAGAAATAGCGAAAGCTGCTGCTCAAGAAAAACGAGAAAGGCAACAAAGTTTTGCCGAAGGAAGTGATAAATCATTAAAGACATTTAGTGATGTAACTAAAGGTACTGGTGACAGAGCTGCTGCTAGAAGAACATTTCTTAGTAGAGGTGTTGCTAATATGGATGCTCAAAGAAATACAGCAGCATCATTAAAAGCTACAGGATCAACTGATGCAGAAACTGCTGCGGCATTTGGAAAATCAGCAAGTCAGTCTGTACAATTTTTAACTACAGAAGCAACAAGAACAGGTAAAGATCTAGCAGAGATAGAAGCTAGTATGAGTCCTAGAGAATTTGCATCATTAAAGCAATCAATTCTTATGGCTGACGAAGCTTACGTAAAGACCTTAGATGCTCAAGGAAAAGAAACAGCTGCATCTAGAGCTGCTGCTGATGCGGCAATGGAAAGCGCTAAAGAAATGACAGACACAAATGCAGAATTAGCCAAGCAAAGAGAAGCAATTGCTGCTATGGCTCAGGTGTCCGCTTCTTATGTTATAGCTGCTAGAAACTTAAACGGAGCTATACAAGCAGCAGAAGCTAGTTTTAATCATGCTTCACAAGAAATGGCGACTATTAAAGACCCAACTGCCGCTGTAAGTTATAGAAATAGAAACCTAGAAGTTGCAAACAACCCTGCTTCAACTGGAGCTGCTCAAAGCAGAGCTTACTCAGGTATGGCTGCTGGTCTTGGTGGTCCAGGTCAAGCCATGGCTAATATGGCTGCTATGCCCAAGAATTTAGAAGAAACTACGCAAAGAACTATAGCTGCTAATATAGGAGCTAGTCAAGACGATTTCACAAAAGCACTTAAAGATAATGTTAAAGCTCAGTTAATGGCTGCTGGAGCATCAGACGAAGATGCTGAACAAGCGGCAGGTTCTTTTGCTACAAATATGGCTGCTAGAAAAGACAGAGGAAACATTAACGTTCAAGAAGAAATATCTAAAGATCCAGGCCTGTCGGCTATGATGGATGGTGCCAAAGCATCTGGTGAAGCTCTTAAAAATTACTCTCAAACTGTTGGACAAGCATTTGATCAATTAGCTTCTACTGCTAGAACATTAGCTGCAGATCAACAATCTTTAAGAGATGCACAAGCTAATGCTATTGGTGAAAGAATGGCTAATGAAGATAGAATGAATGCTATACTTGGTAAAGGTCAAGGTTTACAAGATAAGCTTAACAGAATTAATCAAAAGAGTGCTGCCCAAAGAAATGCAAGACTTGGACGAAATATAAGCAGCAATCCTGTAGAAGCTGCTCAACAACTTAGAGGTGCGATAGATACAAATCAAGAAGCAGCTGCTAGAGGAAGAGAAAACAGAATGTTGGGAGGTAATACTGGAGCGGCAATTCAGGGAGAGCAAGATATAGCTAGATTTGCTCAAGCAGCTAAAACCGCAGAAGAAGAACTTAGAAAACTTCCAGGACAATTACAAGGAAGTATAGATGCTGTATTGAGTGAAATGGAAAGTGTTATGGCTCATCGTTCCGCACAAATAGATGCTGGTGCAGGACTGATGGAGAAAGCTTTAAGCGGCACACCTTCTGATATGATGAAAATGTCTAAGACCATGAATCTTGCTAGTGCAGCAGCTCAAGGTTTTGCTCCTACGATTCAACAATCCGAAGCTGCCCAAAAAGCCTACATGCAAACAATTAGAGGAGGAGGTAGTCAAAGACAAGCTCAGTCTGCTGCTCAACAGGCTTACGGTCAAGAGAGTAGCGATAGTTTGAACATGCTCAAAGAAATGATGCCTCTTCTAACCGCTGCTGGTCCAGAGGGCAAAGCAGAAGCTAATAAGATGATGGCTAAAGCATATGAGTCCCAATTTGCTGCTAGAGGTATTGATATCAACTCAACTCCATTTGGTAAGATTATTGAGATGATGAAACAAGATCCTGCTGAAGATCCACAAATAGCTGCATTACAAAATCAACTTACCGCATTAGAAGAACAAAAAACAGCAACTCAAAATGTTGTAGCAGCACTTGATGAAAGCAGAATGGCCAAAGCTTATGAGATGGGTAATCAAATTGTTGTAAACAAATTAGAAGAAATCAGAGCAGGTTTTGCAGCTAATAATTCGGAAAGCCTCACTCCTATACCTGGTGCTGGAGGAGCAGGAGGAACTGCTGGAAGTGGTACTCCAGCAGGTCCTGGAACAAGTTCTGCAATGGGATCTATGGCTGCAAGTGGTGGTGGCGCTAGTGGTCGTAGCCTAGCGGGAGCGCCTGCAGCTAGTAGAAGCGGTGGTTTACCATCAGGAAGAAGATCTACAGCAGGAGGCTCGCCATCAACAACTGCTCAAAATCAAGGTAATGGTGTAAATACAAATGGACTTGCACAATTCACCGATAAATTAAATAACTTATTTACTCAATTAGCAAATGTTAGTATTCCTAGTGAAATAAATCTTACAGGAGCGTTTGATGTTAGCGTTAAGCTAAACGGTGCGGAAGTATTAGCCAAAATAGAACCAAGAGTTAAAGAAATGATATTGGAACACACCGGACAAGAAATCAATCAATTTGCTGCGGACAATTTTGGAGGAGAAGGCAAGTCTAAGAAAGTTCCTTTAGGAAAATCAGCAGATCAACCCACAATGGCGTAATATATGACTATTAAATTTTTTGATAATATAGCATCATCTTTTACCGAAGATTCAAATACCAATTTTATCACAGGAAATGCCGTCTCTGGATATAATGCCTTCAGTTCTGCTCAAGTAGGTAGCAGAATTAATTATTTAGCAAGAAATGTTGGAGATGGTTTTATAGAATTTGAGGAAGGAATAGGAGATGTTGTTAATAATACAGGTGGAATTACTGTAGAAAGAGATGTTATCATAGCCTCTTCTAATAGTAATAATAAGGTCGAATTTAGTACAGCAGGCACTAAGTCTATTTTTGTTGATGTTAACGAGACGTCATATAAAAATGCTTTTAATAATTTATTAGAAAAAAGCTCTAATTTTACTGCTGATGATTATTCTACAACATATATTGTTAATGTACTTTCTAATTCTGTCACAGCCACACTTCCTTCTGCTACAGAGAGTAATAAAGGCTTAACTATTGCATTTAAATTAGATAATGCTAATTCTACTAGTAATGCATTGACTATTACTGCTACTGGTTCTCAAACTCTTGATGGTTCTACTGATAATGATGTTTATACAACCAATACTTTCACTCAATATATTTCTACTGGTACGGGCTGGCAGTCTCTGCAACAAGACCTAAATGTAGAAACTGGAATTCCTAGAGGTGAAACGTATGCTTTTCAGTATAATAATGGAGGAGGAGATTTCGGAGCTAATGCTATATCCACCAGTGCTGATGGTGATTTAAATATAGGAAGTGCTACAACTTTTAGAGCCAATGGTAAAAATGAAATTAATAAAAATTATTCAGCTAATGATACGGTCATTTATGGCTCAGCTGTTAATAAAAATCTTTATGTATCGCAAAATGGTAATGTTGGTATTAATATACCGAGTGGGTACGTTCCTCAAGCTAGTCTACAAATTATACAGGGTGCTGGTGCAGAAAGTATCAGGTTGGAAAATAGACAAAATGATAATTCTTCTGTATTTACTTTGTTCCATAGACCATCTACAAATCCATCCTCTGGAGATGTTAATGCCGTCATTAACTTGGCGGGTAAAGACAGTATATCTTCACAGTCTAATTATAGTGTTTTGAAATCCACTATTCTTAATAGTACTAACGGTTCTACTACTGGTAGTTTTGATGTTGATGTGCAAGTCAACGGTGTTCAAAAAAATATATTATCAGCATCAAACAATAAATTAAATTTAGGTCTAAATAATACCCTTTCTAGTAATACTACAGCAGTAGGTTCTAGCAATACGGTCTCAGGATCTGGCACAGCAGTATTCGGTAAAGGGCATACAGCTTCAGCAACCGATTCTGTTGTCTTAGCAAAAAACAATAATTCTATCTATGTAAATGATAATGTAGAAATTAAACACAATTCTACAACCAAAGTATCCGTCACTTCCTCTTCTGTAAATGTTACAGGTCCTATTAAGGCAGATACTATAGGATATACAAGCAATGTTGCAGACGGATCTTTGATATATGCTAGTGGTAATAATCTTTTAGCTAGTAGTGCTAGTGTAAATAATTTAATTACGGGTAAAGACGGTGGTTTAGTTGTAAAAACAGCAGATAATCAATCAGCAGGATCTAACAATATATATACCAATGTTAGTGGTATGGTTGTAAACTCTGGAGTTGTTTTGCCTCAATTAAATAATTCTAGTCCTTTATACGCTAATAATAATATTGTTACAGAATACACAGATGTAGTCTTTAATACAACTAGTGTTGATGTTAATACTAATATTAAATTTAATAATGGAATAACTATTGATCCAGATACCACTGCATCAAATTATGCTGTTCTTACTCACACAGGTAATGGAGTAGCCGCTTGGCAAAATCTAAATTTAGTAGACGTTGTTGTAGATAATGGTGATATTAAGTGGAATAAAAACACTTCTAAAAGCGCAACTGTCAGTGACACGAGACTTCAACTAACCTTAAACGACACCTACTCTAATACAGACTTCAGTGTTAATGATAACATTGTTGTTGTAGACGGTTCTAATGTTTATTACAATACTATTACAGCTATTAATTCTGCAAATGGTGTTACGATTTTTGATTTACAAAATAGTGTTACTGGAACTTTTACAGCTGCTAATATTTATTCTACAAATAAAGGCGGATATTTAGAACTAGGACTTGCTAATTCAAGTACAGATTATAGTTCTACTAAAAACATACTTAGTAATAGAAGTGGTGTTGATACTGTATTTAATAGTAAAAAATATAATATTAATTATGATATAAAAGGTGCAAGTACTAATTCAGCGATATATGTTAAAGCGACATCTTTGGTTGGAACAGATCATTCTCCAGTTATAATAAATGGAAATGCTGCTCAAACCTTAAGCGACAGTACGGAAGCCACCTTAACAGTTAATGGATCTATTTATGCTGAAAAATTACAATCTGCGAATCCCTACATCGATGGTGGAACTATAGAATTCAACGGATAAAATTATGTCTTTTATAAAATTAAAACGAGATATTACTACAGAAAATCCTCCAAGTGCATCACAAGTAGAAGTTGGTGAGCTAGTTATGAATTGCACAACGGGAGTTTTATATACAAAATTAGTAAATGGTTCTTTAGTAAAATTTAGTTCATCCCCACTAACTCTGCCAAATAATCCTGTGATTAGTTTTGTTATCAGTGACAACTTCTGTTGCGATAATGACACTATTACAGTGAATGTTTCCAATTTAGTATCTGGCGGTGATTATACCTATGAATTTTCAGAACTTGGAACTAATGGTTTGGTATTCCACTCAGAAGATCAAAGATTGGGCTCTTTAACTCCAGAAGATGCTACAAGTAGATCTGTTAGTGTTTTAGCTCAAAAAACTGGTACTCAAACCTTTGCTTTGGTTAAATTTACAGTCAAACAAGCTGGTGTTACCGTTGCAGAAAATGTTGCTACTATTAATTGTGGAACATGTATTGACAGTACGTCATAAAACTAGGATGATCCATGCCAACTACACTTAATTTTAATACGAAAGAATGTAATGAATGTGGAATTATTATACCGTTTAATAACGTAATTCTAGATAGGCAAAAAGATTATTCTGTTACATTTACCTCTGTTAGTTCTTTACCCAATTGTACCACAGTGGTTGAGCCTGCAATCCACTCTTTTGTACCCACTCAAACATCTTCTACATTATATACCTCTTTACTAGTTTCCGGATGCGATGATAGAAGCACCACTTTAGTAAAGATGAGCGTTACGAATAATGAAAAAGAAGTTTATACGGATTATGTTACGGTATTATGCGGTGTCTGTCCTAAAGACGCTCCGAATATCACTCCTACTCCGAGCACCAGTATTGGTGTTACACCAACACAAACCCCTGGAGCAACTCCTCCACCGACTCCCACACCAAGTTCTTTGGTTGCATTTTCCGTGGAGTTCCCTGCTCACATGATAGATATAGATTGCGACTCTAAAGATCCTGTTATTTTTGCTAAACTTCAAGGCAATAAAAACAGAAAATATTCTTATGAATTTTCAGCTCTTAACAATAATGAATTTGTGTCTTTTGGAAACCAATCCGGTGAAATATTTATGTCAGAATTGTCTATGAATATCACAACAACAATATCAGTAGGGTCTGCACAAACAGAGACATTGGTTAAATGCAGGGTTAAAGATTTAGAAACACAATATATAGGTGACACAATATCGGTAATAAAGTGTATTAATAATTAAATACTTATGACAAAGGGATAATATGGCTAATCTTAGTATATCTTTTGATTTTTCTTTTTATAATCAAACAGAAACTACAGACCAAATAATTTCATTTTCACCATCTGACCTTCCTGGTGATAGAATCATATTGTCGGTAGTTACCGGAGGTATGACTTCTGGTGTTGAGTATAAGTTAGATTTTGTGCTTACAAATAGTAATGACGATATTTTCCAACCTAAAAGTCAAACGTTTTTTGCTTCTGGTAGCACTCAAAAGTTTTCTACTATTGCTGACATCATGCCCAAAAGAACTTATATCTTGAAAGCAACTATTACCCCAGTATCTAGTACGGATAATGGAGCTTCAGACATAGTAACTCTTTTATATGATTTAGCAGATCCTTCCGATGTGGAATACGGAGTTAGAAACACAGGTGAATATATATCTATATTAGATAAACCTGTTAAAGTTATTAATGACAGAGAAGAGTGTCAAAGTCAAGTACCGATTAATGCTGTTATCAAAAACGCACAAAAAGGAAAGGTTTATACTTATAACTTTTCTTCTTGCGAGCACAATGCAAGAAATGCTGTAAATTTCCAACCTAAATCTGGAACTATTACAGCGGGTAGTGGATCACAAAATATTTCAACCATAGCTAAGTTTTTAGGGGACACTAATGTTTTTTGTTTGAAGCTTGATGTGACTTCTACAGACAGCAGTTTTTCTGATTATTTGTTAATACAATGTAAGGCATGTTCAAATGAGTAATTTAGTATTAAACTTTAAAAATAAAAATATTGTTATAGAAGATTCAAATAAATACTGTTGTAAAGAAGGCGTATTAATAAATTTTAAATTAGAAAACGGTGCTTTAGGACAGCTTTATAATTGCACTATTACTAATATAGGTTCAGGATCTGTTTTGTTAAAACCCTCTTCTTTTAGTTTTAATTTCAACAAAAGAGTTGAGGAGTTCGCTGTATTTGCAGAACTTAGCAAATCTAGAGTAAATTTAATAAAAGTTAATATCACTAATAGTTCTAATTCTGCAGACTCTGTAGAGGATATAGTCTATATAGAGTGTGGATCTCTACAAAAATTAGATTTAAGTATACCCACAGAACAACTGAATGTAAAATGTGGGTCTACTGTTAGAAACAGCATCATCCCTATTGTGAAAAATTTAACCATAGGAGAGGAATATTCTTATACTTTTAAAGAATACTCTGCTAAGCATTATACTAGCTTAAATAGTCAAAGTACTGTTAATGTTTTAAATAGTTCTGGCAATAAGTATATTTTTAATAATTCTAATAGATATGATGAAAACTTAAGATATATAGTTGGTAACGGAACTTATGTCCTAAAAGGAATTCCGGAAGCTCATCCTATTGCAATTTTAAATTCAGGGATTGCTGAGATCACATACAGTGGGGATGCAGGCAAAAGAATTGGAGAGAAAGAAGTAAACGGTGCTGTATATGATTTTTATTACGGAGATGTAACAATTAATGTTACTGGAGATTATGGAACTGTTGGTGTTTATTGTATAAATCATGGATATATGGGTGGCGAGGGATTATTCCTATATCAAAAACCCGCAAGTGATTTAGTATTTAGTCCAAGTTCCGGGGTTGTTACTGCAAACAGAACTGAGCAAAATATTAACTCTGTATTAACTTATACAGGCGATAAGCAGTCTTTTATTATGAATGTTTCTGTTACTGATGCTTACAACGATTTTACATATTCTGAAAATTTTACCATGAAATGCTCTTAGAGGAATCAGATGTTAAGTTTAAGATTTCAATCGATAAATATAGTTAATAAATTAGGCTCTGACTGCGGAAATGGCACAGATGTTTATGTTAGTGTGTCCGGCTTAACCATAGGCAGGGCTTATACTTTAACTATAGAAAAAATATCTGAATATGGAACTATCACAGCCTACAACGCTCCTCACACCTTTCTAGCAGAATCTACGGAGCTAAATAATTATTTAATTAAAACTGTTTTGCTTAATGCAAGATATTTTGTTTTAAAAGCAAAAATCACAGACGATAAAAATCAGATTGTATTTGCAGAAGATTTAACCACGGTTGATTGCTTAACTACTTCTGTTACAGCTACTCAAACACCTTCGAATACTCCTGCGGTTACTGAAAGTCCAACACCGACACCAACATATAGTCAGACTCCAACATATTCACCTTCGATAACACCTTCTGCTCAAGCTTTTGATGTTTGCATAGGTACCGATAAGTCTAGTTATAGTTTGGATTGTTGCAGTGGGACGGCATATGCCCAACACCATAAAATAGTTTTAGGATTAGTAAATCTTAATCCTGATAATAATTATACGATAAGTGCTACAAGTCAAAGTGGTTATATAAAAACTTATATATCTGAAAGTGCTATAACACCTTCTTATTCTAACAAATTAGTGGACTTATATGTTAGTCTAAACAAAAATAAAACAGAGTGTGCAGAAAATAAAATAACAATTACAGTGTCTGATAGTGCTGGTGCTGTCTTACGTACTAGAAATATAAATGTACACTGTATTCTTTCTGATTCAGAAATTGTTCCAGATAGTTATGATTGTGAAGAGGCTATTGGTGTTTATTTTGAAGATACCGAAAAAACTGTTTGTTTACATTTTGATGATAGTTGTCCTAGATATGTTGGCAAGGCTACAGTAGTACCTAATTTCACTCCAACACCAACTCAGACAAAAACTCCTACAGTAACTCCTACTTACAGTAGAACCCCAACCATAAGTCTTTCTTCAGAAAATAGTGCTAATACTTTATCATACGAAGAGAAAATGAGAGCTATGTCTGGGCACGATAGTACTGTAAATCTTAAAACACAAATTCATTCAGACTACAATATAGTAGGGGATGAGTACGAGAGTTTTTCTTCTCAGGTTGCAAATTCATTACATCACAATAATCAAATTTACATATGTGGTAATTATGATTGTTATAAATATGATGGTCCTGCAAATACTTCTGCATTTATCTCTAGAGTTTTGACAGAAAATGATGTATTAGTTGTTGATAATACCTTTGGTTATCAAGGGAGATCTACATTATCTCATATAGAAGGTAATAGTAAATTTAATTTTATTAAAGCTGTGGAGACTCGCAATAATACCAGAATTATGGCTTTCGGTACTGTAAAAGATAACGTCGTAGTTTCAACCTTTTTACAGTCAGGTGTAGAAGACACATCATTTGCTGGTAATGGACATCTTATATTAGATACCGTACACGATTATAAGATAAATAATATTTTTGATGCTTATGTTGATAAAGACAATACTGTGGTATTGTTTTTAGATGCTAATAACACCAACAAAAAACATAATTGTGTTCTGTTGATGAAAATAGATTTTAATGGCAATATTATTAATTTGAATAATCAATTAACTATAACAGAGATAAGACCTTCTTTACCAGAGTTTAACTATAGTCAAATTTTGGGTAAAAAAGTTATACAAGATAGTGACAATTTATATATTGTTTATGAAGCATTCTCTGCTGTGTCAAAAAACACTGTTGTTATTACAAAGGTCGGTCAATCATTTACGATAGACGAAAACTTCGGAATGAATGGCTTTAGATATTCTTCAATGAATGGAAGTTCTGACCATCATTATGTAACAGCTTTTGTTAAAGAATTTTCTTTCTCAGCAGCAACCAAAGACGACTTTAATGGTTATATAGAAACTGAAAGTGGTAGTTACAGGAATTTTAATTTTACAGACACGAAATATAAACTTCTTTATCTTTCTGTTTTAAATAAAGATGGATCGATTACTTTACAAAAATGCAACACAGACGGAGATTCATATTCTGTTAATTTAGATTCAACAGAACCTGTTAGTGAAGATGTAACTGTTTCACTAACGGTAAATAGCATTAATACAATTATTCATTCTCCAGTAGACTTTTCAGAACTGGAATCTTATTTTGAGGATGTTAAAATAGAAACCAACGCTTTTTCTGTAAATGGAAATACTGCAACTGTACAATTCCTACCTTTATCGGTTAATTTAGTGAATTCAGGTAAAGATGTTTTATTGCCCGTGAATTTAAAAGTTAAATCTGTAGAGAATATCTCGGACAGTGGAGAAACAAAAAATCTACAACAATTTGAAGATACAAATGTCTTATTATCTGGTGATTTCAAAAGCACCGGTTTAACCTTTAGAAATTGTGAATTATTACCTTGCGATAGACAGCCAGAAGATAGTTATGGTTCTTTAATTATTAATAATCAAAAACTTAATAAATTTAAGAATAGCGAAAGAGTTTATATGGGTTGTATTCTACTGTCAAATAACTTGTCGTTGGTTAGTGGCGTTAAATTAGACTCTTTTGATAATCTAAATGTCCACAACATTGTTACCAATAGTATTAATCAAAATGGTGATAAATATTTTGTAATTGGACATTCCGGTGGCCTTGGAAATTTTGAGCCGTTTATCAAAATTACAGATTTATTGGATGCGGAATCTTCCGATTACGGAACCTATTTGACCGATATTATATATAGAATTCATTTTGCTAAGATTTGTGGCTAAAAAGAAATAAGTTCTATATAGTAGGTGTATTACTAGTTAGCGTTCGAGACTTGTAAGGATTATTCATGGCTTCTATAAGATTCAAAAACAATCTTATTAACACATATAAGATTGTGGCTAATGAGAAAAATGTACTTAAAGACTATATCGTAGAAGTGATCTACGCACACGACATTTCTGTGTCAAAATGTAATTATCAGTCTATAGACAATAATCATAAATTTGATGTATATTTAAATAATTCATTAATATTAAAAAGTAATCTCAACAATAATAATGAGGGAGAGCCTCCGGTATTAACATCTGATGGTATTGGGTCTTCAATTTATGATAGATATAGTGCTGTCAAGCTAGAAGAGTCACACTCAGAAGCCATTATTAAATCTAATAGATATGGTTTTTCTTTAAAAATAGTACCTGCTGCTGATAACTTTTATAGCAGTATTACTGGGGTATGGGTTAGAGTTAGAAATCCAGAAGGCAATATTATATATAATGATTGCGCTCCTCTAAATGCTGATATTGATATTTTACCATTTATTGCTCAAGGAACTTCTGTTTCTGAAGCTGATTGTGCAGACACAGCTAAATTAGATTTTGTAGCTAGTAATTTAGTCGTAGGTAAAAATTATAGAATATCTTATCAAGTTTTAGATTCTCAATTTCTTAAAAGTAATGGGTCTATTACTTTTGGAAAAAACAGTTTTTCAGGAAATACAAATACAACATTCGATTATTATCACAAAAATGGTTCAGAAATTTCGGGACACATAACCGTCAATCTAGACGCCGTACAATCTTCATTGGTTAAAATTTCTCTTAATGATTTAGGTATAGGTGACGACCCTCAATTATTATCTACTAATGTATGTCAAATTATTTGTCCGATGTGCAGTGCATCACAACATAATTTATATTATGGAGTTGACAACGCTAATACAGAATTTAATGTTAGATTATTAAATTTAGACACTGTTGGCGAAGTTATGAGTTTAAACAATGTTGATAATGATAATCAAAATATTGTAGTTAAAATTAAAGACACAGACGATAGTAATTATATTGATTTGGAGTTTAGCAATTTAACAATTAATAATGAATATCAATATGATATATTTATTAGTCCAACAGTCACCGCTGCTGAATTAGAATTTGAACCTAATTCTTTTAAATTTTTCGCTGGAGACGAACGAGAAGTTGTTTCTGCTAAAATAAACTTGGCAAATAACCCTATAGTCTTATTATATATTACATTAAAAGATTTAACTTCAGATATAACAAAACAAACACAGCCAATATACATAGTAAATACAGATAACTTTAGTTTGGCTACTATTAATGACAATGTGGAATTTGTAGAAAATACTAAAAGCGTAATCAGTAAAAGCTGTAGTTAACAGGAATAATCATGGCAAAAAGCAATTTATTTTTAAAAGCTAAATTAACAGATAGAACATCAAATGCAGAAGATACTTTAAGAGTTTTATGCGAATACACAGGCGCAGTAGATACTCCTGCGACCCCAGTAACTATAGATTCGCTTAATCCTGCCAATAATTTTACTTTTCTTATTGGTACAACTAATATTATTAGATATATTCCTGATTCGTCTATAGCAACACAGTCGGGTACTAGTTTATCTCTCGATTTAGGGTCTGGTAATACTCTAGAAATTTTAGGTATTACTTTCCCAGAAGTTGCTTCAGCACCAGTTATACCTTCTCCTGCTAGTAAGGTTTTAATTTACGGCGGAAAAAATATAGGTTCTTTATCATACGATTCTTCTGCGATTGGTACTGGCTCTAGTTTAGTTTTCAGTATTCAATATAATGGAAATCCGTCTAATATTACAGTCACAATAGGACCACTTCCTTATATAACCATTGCGTGAGGCAAAAATGGAAATTACATCATCTAATTTTTACTTATATTATCAAGGCAAAGAAGCTTTAAATTTATCTACTAAGCCAACTGGATTAAATGATACAGATAGTGCTAATTATGATAACTTTTTAAATCAGGTAAATGTTATTTACGCTAGTCAAAAAACAGATGGTGCTCAAGACATTTTCTTTAAAGACGGTGCCATAATAAGCTCTCTTGCAACACTCACTAGTTTACAGCCTAACACATCTTATCAAGTAGTTAGTGCTGGACCATATCCATTAACTGTTCCAGCTATTGGAGGTTTGTCTGTTAGTGAAAGCGATGTAGAATGTCCGAGTACTGTTCCTGTAGTAACATTTTCTTCTCCCACATTTATTCTAGAAAGTGCTGGACAAAATTATCAATATTTAAATATAGAACTTTCAGCTCTAGAAGCTGGCACCAAATATGAATACAAATTAGAAGTTGTTAAAGCAAATTGGCCTGTTAAGATCATGAATAAAGAAGGCTCGTTTACTCCAGGAGAGACCAAAGAGAATATCTTTGCTTATGCTTTATTTTCTCCAACTGAGACTATAGCTACAGCAGATAGAGAAGACTTTTTCATTCATAATCCAGACCCATTTAATAATGAATTTCATGCTAGAAATAATTTATACGCAATTATTAAAATTAGTGTTAGTCCAATAAGTTTAAATTCTTGTAACCCGGTTACAGATACAATTGCTATTAGATGTCAAGGTTGCTTGCCAGAGGTTGTGGAGTATTATCCTGTAGTTAAATTTAACGAAAGAGCAGCATTGATGATGTCTAAAAATTGCGACAATGCACCAGTTCCTGTAGTAGTAGATTGTAGTAATTTTGAAAAAGGTAAAAAATACACTTATACATTTAGTTTAGACAATAGTGTTTCTACAATTACTCCTTCTACTGGCGAAATTGGATTTGGGGATGGAACAGGTCAGATTACATCTATATTAAACTTACAGGGTGAATCACCAGCGATATTAAAGGTAGAGGTTGTAGACGAAGCAGGTAGGGTGTCTACGGACTTTCTTAGTGTAGAAGCGACAGATTGTGAGTAACAATAAAAGGAACTGATTAGTGTCAAAAAACATTCTTAAAGGATATCACCCGTGGTTTCATTTCTGGCAGGATGATCTAGTAGGTCCTGACGTTTTCTCGTCTAAGTTTGGTGGTGGTACTGTTTCTCCTAGTATAGATGGTTTAAGTTTTTGGTCTTATGCTGGCTATGATGAGAATTATGGGATGACAATTAATTTTTGGCCCGGTAGTTCTGAGGGTGCTGCGGAATTGCAGAGGAATACTTATCCGAATAATAGAAAATATATAGATTCCGGACTACCTGAAAGATTCAATTTTGCTGATCAATATTTTAATCGTGGATTACTCTTTAATGGCAGAGTTGATGCTAGTGGTCAAAATGTTTTCCCAGAATCATCTTTAGCTTTTAGTATGATAGACACGCTGGGTGACGCATACATTCATGCTCCAGAGGAGTGGTGGGGTTTGCGTGCTAGAGGTCAAGCAAATAAGATTCCTTATACTACTGCTTATAAGAATCCTAATACCTGGCCAGAATTAAAAGATAAAAAGTGGCAAAAAATTTGCATGATTCCTGGAGGTTGGATTGGTCTTAGTAAGGATGGTGAGCTTTGGAGTGTCGCCAATAGAATATCAAACAGTGATACATTAACCACATTAGACAATTCTCAAAATGAAATTATTCACAGTGGTTTAAGTTCTAGTTATAGAGGCGGGAAAAATACAAGTCTTGTTAATGATATTAAAACAGCTTATCCTTCTCGAGACGCGATAACAGGAGGTCTTGTTCCAGCAACAAATAGATTTGGTGTTGCTAATCTTTATGCTTTTGTAAAAAGTTCTCAATACGGTATTTCTAATACTTCCCAAAAAGTTTTTCATTCATCACCGTCATCTAATATTAAATTAAATAATTTAATTGATATATACAAGCCTAATCGTATATACAATTATTATGACAATCAATTAGTTGTAGGTAAGGGTCAGTCTGAAAAAGGTTACACCGCATATCATTTTTATGAAGAGCTTAAAACCCTTTTAGCAAATAATGGTACGAATCTTCCTGCAGCAGTTCATAGTATGACTTTTATTAGGTCTAGAATAAATAACGCAGGGACTGTGGATACCAACACCCTATCTGCTATAGCTAACGCATTAGGTTATGCCGAGGTTACTGGTTTGAATTATGCTCAGAACGGTGTTAATATTAGAAGAGTTAGAAAAATAACTAGAACTAGTGCGCCAGGCCAAACACTTGGAAGAAATTTTTCATACTTGGTTATTTCTAGTGATGGTAAAACATTTAGAAATATTAAAGATGATGCCGAAGCTGATGATTTTATGACTCAGGCTGTGCTAGAAGGTAAGATAGTAAAATATAAAGATATTTACGTCAACACAGACACATCAGGTAATTGTTCAGTTTACGCCATAGCTGAAGACAATACTGTTTATGTTTGGGGTCATACGGGTAGTGGTGGAAGATTAGGGAAAAAAGCTAATCAGAAAGCATTTGACACCAACACTATAGATGGTCCAGTAGCCTCTAATCTTGGTCAAGGCAAAGGCTTAAGAGACATTGGTATGACAGCTGATGGTAAAGTTTGCTGGGGCATAACTGGTGACAACAAACTTTATGTGTGGAGCGGTACTACTGCAAAGAGTTGGACCTACGGTGATAATATAGAAAAAGTGATTCACTGGGATTCTCTTTTAGGTGCAAACTCAAGTGTAACAGGATCTACTAATGCTTTTAATGGATTCATTGCATTAACTACAGACAAACAAATTATTATTTATGATAATGCTATTATAAATGGGGAGATGAATGATAGACAGAGTAGTGTAGGAACACGACCCTTAAGCCTTGAAGAATTTAGGGGTTCTATACAAGGTGGAGAAATAGTTTCTTGGAATGATATAGCTTATTCAAGTTTATCTTTAGATCAAACATTTAATAACGATGGAGCTGTTTTTGATGTTATAGATAGTAAAGGTCGTTTATTTAAGATTTATAATCTCAAAAAGAGTCCAGAGACCAATAATATTATTTTTGACTATATTCAATTACCTAATAATCTTACTACAGATGCTAACTTTGGTCCTTCTAGAGATTTTAGATTTGATGGGGCTTATGGAAATCAATTCTTAACAGTATTCTCTAGGTCTTCTGGAGAAACAAATGAAGCAGGTCTAGCATTACCTCCATTTGTAATTAGATCAGGAACCAATGTTCCTTTCCCAACACCCGAAGCTTCTTCGAAACCAATTGTAGTAGCCCCTGTTCCTCCAGAGCCTACAACAGAACCCTTATTAACTTACTTACTAGATGCTCCAAGTGCTAAAGCCTGCAAGCAATTAAATATTACTGCGTCAGACTTTGCAAAAACTCTTACTGTTATTAAAGATCTTGATAGTGAAACTTTAAAACTTAACTCTAGATTAAAAAGTGATGAAAATACTTTTATTAATCATGAATCTCTTATTAGAGATTTAAAGCCCACCAAGAGCTTAGATGATCCTGTGTATCTCAGAAGCTCCAAGACTCTTCCCTCTATCAGTTTTTCTATGAATAACATAGAAGCAAATGCCTATTTGAAAAAAAGTAATTTGTATCAATGGCTGGATGGTTCTTTTAATGGTTCGGGATTAAATTATAAATATATAAGACCGAATACTAAAGACGAGACCTATAAACTATCCGCAGATACAACTATCGGTAATCTATACAGTAAAGATAGACTTTTAAATAGTAAGTTAGGTTTTTCATCTTATATAAGTGTAGACAATAACTCTGAAATTAAATTAAATATACGTTCTAGATTTTCAGGTTATGAAAAAGATAATTATAGTGATAATTATTATTCTGCAGAGCTTATTGTTAAAAAAGATACTGTATCTGTAAAAATATTAAAAAATCTTTATAATTCTGAAACTTACTCTACAACACCTACTGTTATTAAAGAGACATCTATAAATAAAAGTTTTAGTTCAAACAATGCTGGAACATTATTAGACTTTGATTTCGAAACATCTACAAAATCTTTTAATTCAGACTTAACAGCATTAACAGTCTTTATAGACAATAAAGAGGTCTTGTCTGCAACAGACTCTGCCATTACAGAAAAAGGGTTGTCCTTAGTAGAAGCTATTGAACAAGATTCGCAAACAGATACAAATTTTGTAAGAATAACTTCATTTAGGCTTACTTCTGATTTGCACAATATTAATGTTTATAAAATTAATAGAGATTTACAAGATGGTTTTTCTTATTCTAAAGTTACTGCTCTTAACGCCTGTGCAGATTTTACTACTCAACAAGAGATAGTTGAAACTCAAATTAGACCAATAAAACCGGTATCATCTGCTTTATCCATACTTCCTGTAGGAGATATCTCAGGAGGAGAGCTTTCTTTCAACTACAGCAATAATAATAAAATATTATCTTTTGATAAAAGTGGTAAATTAGTTATAGGATCTACTGCTGAAGCTACCAAATTTGACGTTCTTGCTGTAGGTGGTGGAGGTGGTGGTGGTAAGAATTCAGGAGGTGGAGGTGGTGCTGGTGGATTTGTTAAGAAAACCATAACTTTAGATAAAGGCTATTATGATGTTCAAGTAGGAGATGGAGGCTCTACTGGAGTCAATGGTTCTTCGACAAAAATTGTAAAAGAAAATGTTCTGCTTGATCATAACTTTGCTAGTGGAGATACAGATACCTTAAATTTACAAAATGGGACTTATACAATTGTTCCAGAAGGATTTTTGCAGAATACGAATACTAATGTGATGACTCGTACGTTAAGTAATGAGTTTTTTAATGGTTATGTTGAAGCTAATGTTACGCTTGCCGCTGATGGAATTAGTCTTGTTGCTAGATCTCAAGCTCTTAGTGAAGATTCCAACGCTTATCTCTCCCATACATATTTTATAAACTCTTCAACCATTAGACATAGTATTTGGACAGGTGTTGAATCAAGTAGACCTGGTAGATATGCGATGATTCATTATGTAGACGAAGCGATACCAGGTGTATTCTCTGCTAAAATTAAATTCTCTGTAGAAAATAACAGACTTAGATTTTATGTCGATGATAAACTTAAATTAGACATAGACAATCATTCGATAACTAAAACTAATGGAACCCACGGTAATTTT
>MDSV01088746.1_pt1 | contig 18618 bp, 19 predicted proteins | sample 810851 | NCBI WGS metagenome assembly MDSV01 (sample SAMN05326640, study PRJNA326480) | marine metagenome | isolation source: seawater | place: Atlantic Ocean: North East | collected 2012 | reverse complement strand
TAAAAATGTAGAAAGTGTATCAATTAATAATGAAGATGATATAAAAAAAATAAATATAAATGATTAATTTTAAAAATAAAAAAATATTAATAACAGGAGCCACTGGAGGAATAGGAAAGGAATTAGTAAAAAAATTTTTGTCTTTAGATGGAGAAGTACTTGCCACAGGTACAAAAATAGAAAAATTAGATTCTTTAAAAAAAGAATTTCCAAAAATTAATGTTTTAAAATTTGATATTTCAGAACATAACAAAATACAAGAATTTATAGAAAAGGTTTCTTCACAGTTAGATGGCTTAGATATTTTGATTAATAACGCTGGAATAAACTTAGACAATTTGTCATTAAGAATGAAAGAAGAAGAATGGAAAAAAGTAATTGATGTAAATTTAGGGTCAACATTTTTTTTATGTAAATACGCAATTAAAAAAATGTTAAAAAATAAATATGGAAGGATAGTGAATATAACTTCAATAGTAGGCCATACAGGAAACCTAGGACAGTCAAATTATGCGGCTTCCAAGGCAGGAATTATTGCAATGTCAAAAAGTTTAGCTATTGAGTATGCAAAAAAAAATATAACTATTAATTGCGTCTCTCCAGGTTTTATTCAATCTAATATGACAGATAATATTACAGAGAGTATTAAAACAGTCTTAACTTCAAGAATCCCCATGGCTAAACTTGGAAGTGGTGAAGATGTGTCAAATACTGTAGCTTTTCTATCTTCTGACGCAGCATCTTATATTACAGGAGAAACAGTACATGTTAATGGTGGAATGTATATGGCTTGACAAAAATTTTGATTAATCTATTAAATCAATTATTAAACTTATTATAGAAGGAATCATATGTCAGAAGTTTTAAATAAAGTGAAAAAAATTGTTGCGGATCACCTAGGTATAGATGAATCAAAAGTTATGGAAGAGTCAAGTTTTATAGATGATTTAGGTGCCGATAGTCTAGATACTGTGGAGCTAGTCATGGCATTTGAAGAAGAATTTGGTTCAGAAATATCAGATAGTGAAGCAGAAAAAATATTAACAGTTGGAGATGCTGTTAAATTTATTGAAAGTAAGGCAAATTAAAAAAATTTTTAATGACCAATTTCGGACAAGGGATGATGGTAGTTTTATCTTCTCCATCCGGTGTGGGGAAAACAACAATAGCAAATCTATTATCTCAAAGAAGTAAAAATTTTGAAATTTCAATTTCACACACAACAAGATCCCCAAGAATAAATGAACTAGATGGAAAAGATTATTATTTTGTTAATAAAGATAAATTCAAGGCTCTAATTAAAAATAATAGTTTTTTTGAACATGCAGAAGTTTTTGGAAATCTTTATGGAACAACAAAGGAAGCTGTAGTAAAAAAATTAAACAAAGGTGTAAATATTCTATTTGATATTGATTGGCAAGGTACAAAACAATTAGAAAAACAAAAATTAGATTATAAAATAGTTACTTTTTTTATTTTACCACCAAGTAAAAAAGTACTTAAAGAAAGGCTTTCAAATCGTGATATGAAAGATAAATTGATTGTTCACGAAAGAATGTCTCAATTTAAAGCAGATGTAATTCATTGGAAAGAATATGATTACGTCGTTATCAATAATGATTTAGAAAAATGTTATGATGAAATTAAAAAAATAATAATATCAGAAATTGAAGGCAAAAAGATAAATCTAAACTATAAAAAAATAGAAGAAAAAATTAAATCCTTAATAAATTAATTTTTCATAAAAACTTGCTAAAGAATAATAGTTTTGGCATGTTAAATTTGATGGTCTACACTTTAAGTTTAAATTCAATTGAGTTGCTATATCAAAATTATCTTTAAATAGGTTTTTGTATGCTTTATTAATCATTTTTCTTTTATTAGAAAAAAAGATTCTTGTGATATGCTCTAAACTTTTAGAGTTTTTAAAATGTTTATAATTTTTTTTCGGTGTAAAAGATATTACACTGCTTTCTACTTTTGGTTTTGGGAAAAAACAATCTTTAGAAACATCAAAATTTTTTTCTACATTTAATCTCCAATTACTAATGACTGATAAACGGCCAAATTCTTTTTGATTGGTTTGTGCGATTATTCTTTCAGCCACATCTTTTTGAAACATTAAAACTAGTTTTTTATAACTATTAAACGATAAATCATTAACTATCCATTTTATTAAAATTTGTGTAGAAATATTATAGGGCAGGTTACCAAAGATGATAATTTTTTTTTTAGCAATTTTATCTTCGTTAAAATTTAAAATATCACTATTAAATACTTCAACATTAACTTCTTTAAACTTATCTAATAATTGTTGTGATAAAAAATTATCTTTCTCTACTAAAAAAATTTTTTTTGGGTTTTTTTTAATTATTTCATTTGTTAAGTTTCCAGTTCCTGGACCAACTTCAAGGATATAGTCATCATTTTTAATATTGGCTAACTTAACTATTTTTTTAATAACATTTAAATCTATTAAAAAGTTTTGACCTAGGCTTTTTTTTGGTTTTTTAATCACTTAATTTTTTTAAAAAAATTTAAACATTCAATTAAACTATCAGGTTTAGCTATTTTCTTTCCAATTATTCCTGTACCAACACCATGATCAGGTGAAACTCTTAAAAAAGGCAGACCTAAAGTTATATTAATTGCGTTTAGTTCGAAAATTGTTTTCATCGGTACAAGAACTTGATCGTGGTACATGCCAATAACTACATCAAACCTTTTAATATTTTTTTTTAAAAAAAGAGTATCAGCAGGTAATGGACCTTCTACTTTAATCTTTTTTTTTAATCTCTTTACCGCGGGTATAATAATTTTATTTTCCTCATTATTTTTGTAGGCTGAATAACAATGTGGGTTTAACCCAGAAATTGCTAAGTATATTTTTTTTTTGAAATATTTTTGATAAAATTTAGAAATTAAATTAGCTTTATAAATAATATTTTTTATTGTTAAACTTTTAGACACACCATTTAAGGGTATATGAGTTGTTATTGGAGAAACAGATAATTTTGTATTAAATATTAACATAACTTCTTTATCTATACTTTTAGTTTTATATGATAAGTACTCCGTAACACCATTAAATTTATTCTTAAGTAAAGTTTCTTTTGAAACAGGACCATTAATTAAACCAAATACCTTTTTTCTTTTGATAAGCTCAAGTGCTAAATCGAAGCTTTTAAAAATAAATTTATTTGATTTAGAGGTAATTTTTTTAAATGCTTTATTTTGATTATATTTAACATTTATAACAGGTATAAAATTACCTTTAAGATCAAAATTTGAAAATGATGTAGTAACTTCTTTTATTTTTAAATTAAAATTAAAAAATTTTATTTGCTTTTTTAAAAGTTCAATATTGCCGATAACCACAAAGGGTAAAAAATTATGTTTTTTTCTTTTAATCCATATTTTAAAAAGTATTTCAGAAAAAATACTATTAGGTTCACCTATTATAATAACAATTGTTTTATTCATTTATTTTTTTAATTGTAGAAAATTCTTTTAATTTATTAAAATGGTAAGTTGAAAAAAAATTTAGCTGTTTATTCTTTTCTTTATCAATAATATTTTTATATTCATTATCTATATTTATTTTATTTATTGTTTTTTTTTTATCATTTAACTTTAGAATAAAAATTCCTCTCATATTATAAATAGGTTCAGACACCTCATTTACTTTAAGCTTTTTAATCTCACTTAATAGAGTTTCGTTAATTTCATTTTCTTTTAACCAATCTAATTCACCTTCATTTGTTGATGAATCAGAGTTACTATAATTTAAAGCTGAAAATTCAAATCCTTTATTAGTAATTTCTTTTAAGACTAGTTTTAATTTTTCATTTAATTTTTCTACATCTTCTTCAAATAAAAAAATTTCGGAGATTAGATATTCTTCAATAACTTGTTTTTTTTTTAAAGATTCTATTTCCTCTTTTATTTTTTTTTTATTAATTTGAATTTGATTTGAGTATAGGTTTAATATTATATTATTCCAAAATAAGTCTACAGATATTTTTTTTTTTAATTTTTCAATATTATAGTTTTTGTCTTTTAAAAAATAATTAAAATTATTTAAATTTTCTATGTTATTTTTTAAAAAAATTTTTTTAAGATAAAAGTTAATACCATCATCATTTAATGAAAATTCACTATAATTTGCTATCTCTATTTCTTTAACTCTTTGGCTAATTAGTGAGTCTAAAGCGATATCAAACTGCTCTTTTTTTTGTAATTCTTTTAGTTTATCTCCACTAACAATATTTAAATATATAATTTCTTGATTTATATCTTCTTTAGTTATTATTTTTTCATTAACATATGCAATTATTTTATTTGAAATTTTTGCTTCACTTAAATTGGGAAATAGAATGAATGCAAAAATAATTAAGCTTTTAAATATAGGTTTATAATTTAATATCATTTTAAGGTTTGTATTGCTGGCGAATTAAACTGACCAAAAGGAACAAATGTTAAATTTAAAAATATTTCATCATCAGGTTCAATATCTCTGTCTTTATAAAATGTTCTGTTAAACTCAAGAGCAGCCCTTAAGCAATCATTTTCATATTCAAAATTCCAATTTATAAATTCTGTTGCATCTGCATTAAAGTCTTTTCTTGTTTTAAAATTTATTTTTTTTGTTTCATCTAATAAGTAGTTAAAACCTAAATTTGCATAATGGTTACTTCCTATAAAATTTCTTTCTTCGAAATAACTAAAATCAGTAATTAGTTTATTTACCTGAAAAGTTGCAGCAATCTCATTATAATTTAATGTATCGTAATTATTATCAAATGAATAACTATATTTTATATTGCCATTTTCATTAATACCAAAATCTATATATCCAACTAAATCAGAAGATTTTTTATTTAATGAACTTGATTTTGGTAAATCTTCATTCGCATCCAAATTAAAAACTTGCCCTAAAGAAAAATCTAAAAAATTATATTCATTATTTAAATTTAATATTTTATAATCTCCACCTAGCGTTATTGTACTTCCTTTTTCCAAAACATCTATTTCTCCCACTTTATTTAAAACATATAAATTTGAACTATCAAGTTTTAAACCATCAGAATTTAAATTTCTCATATGAGAAGGTGAAAATCGTGTCATAATTTTTGGTGTTAAAACCCTTCTAGAATTATCAAAATTTTTTTCTAAAGGAAAAGAATTAGTCATGGATATAGCTCCAGCTAGTTCAAAATTTGTATTTTCATTTTTTAAGGTTGTAGTTTTGTCTGCGTCATAGTTTGAATTTTTTAAATTTCCCTCAAATTGAGAAACTAATCCGAAATTAGAATAAACATCATTCGACAACCAATAAACATCATTTACAAATTTTGCTTCATCAACATTGGTATTATATTTCTTATATGAACCTCTTGATTGAAATCTTACAGTACCAATAGCTTCTGATTCAATTAATTCATTCTGATAATCAAAACTAGGAAGCACATACTCATATCTATTATTTGTATTTGATAAATTTTCATAAATATTCATATCCAAATCAAAGCTACTACTTTCTTTTTTTAATTTTAAATTTATTGCTGAATTTAATTGTGTATAGCTTGAGATTAAATTTTCATCAGATTTAATATTGTGAACTCTTAAATAAGTATCATTATTCACTTTTTGTAATTTTACTTTTAATTCACTAGTATCAAAGCTATCAAAATTTAGATCAATATCAGAGGTAGCAAAAAGATGATTTCTTGATCCTGAAGATTTTTTTGATGAATTATTTTTATAACCTTCGTTGTAACTAAAATCTATTAAGGTTTTAGTATTTTTTGTAACATGTCTATACTCAGTTTGAAAAAGTGGATTATCATTCGTATAAAATTTTGGTTTAAAGGTTAAATCTCTATTTTCAGATAATGCAAAATAATATGGTAAATTAATTGCACTACCATTTGAAGAAACTGAACTTGCTAGAGTAGGCGATAAAAAGCCACTTTGTCTTTTAACAGTAGGGTCTGGGTGAAAAAATTTTGGAAAATAAAAAACAGGAATATCAAATAGGTTTAGCCAAGCATTTTTATAAGTAATTTTTTTCTTATTTTTATCATGTATAATTTCACTTGCCGTTATTTTCCAACTAGGACATTCATCGTTATTTTTTTTACATGTGGTGTACACCCCCTTGTTTATTGTACTAATATTGCTAGTGAGCTCTGCAGTATTACCGAATAATCTAGGGTCATTTTCAGGTATATCAAAAAGGTTTTTATCAAAAACTACTTTTAAATTTGTTCCACTGATTTTATTTTTTTTAGCATCTAAGAATATATTATCAGCAAAATATATATTATTTTCTTTATCGAATATTTTAATATCTCCATTTGATCTCAATTCTTCTTTTATTGTCTTATACTTAAAGTTTTCTAAATTAATTACAGTCCCATTTTTTTTATCATTAACATTTGTTTTTTTTTTAGAACTGATAACTTCCTTATTCATATTATATTTAATGTCATAAGAATTGATTTCATAATCACTTTTTAAATAAATAATAGTTTTACCTTCACTAACTATAATTTCATTGTTTTTAAAATAATTTATTTTATTTGACATTATTTTATTATTTGCCTCGCTGTCTATCACTTCAACAAAGTTTTCAGCTATAATTAAGTTTTTTTTTTTATCAAAAGAAAGTTTTTGAGATTTGATAATCATTCCCTCTTTATTTGTTGCTGTAACATTATTTTCTGCAATTAAAAAATTTTTATTTTTTAAATAAGTTGCTTTATCAGATAAAATTGTATTACCATTAATATCTTTTGAGACAACATTGCCTTCTGCTATAATTTTATTTTCTGCTTGATAAATTTTAATAGTTTCTGCTACAAGATTAAATTCATTTGCAATCAAAGTTGAAGACCAAAATAAATTTATTAAAAATATAATAAGTATATTTTTTAGTTTATTTTTCATTTACGTAAATTAACCCTATCAGACTAATGCTTAATATTAAAATTAATGGTGTCCAGACAGACATGATCATAGAAATACTTTCAGTTTTTCCAAGAGCTTTAGAAAAGTCATTTAAATAAAAAATTATTACTGATAAAATCACAGATATAGTAGCATGATTTAGGTATCCCCCTTTAAATGGTATAAACATAATAACTACACCAGCCAAAAGAGTCATGCTCATTAAAAAGAATGGATAAGATATTTCTTTTTGAAATTGAATATCTATTTCTTTTGTTGAATAGCCAATAATTTCATAATTTTTTTTTAGATTTTTTAAATTCCAAAGAGATATTGCATCTAAGTTTGAAAATAAATTTCTTATTTTGTGTTTATTAAAATTCGTATTTAAAGGATATGTATCAAAGTATAACTTACTGTGATTATTAAGTTTATTATAAATTGATACATTGTTTAGTTTCCAGATATTTTTATTTATATCTGCATTTTGAGCTTCAATCCTAAACAGATTATTGTAGTTTTCATCAAAGACATGAACAGACAAGTTTCTTAAATAATTATTTTCTAATTTTACTGCTTTAATTATGTAAATTTGCTTGTCCATTTTATCCTTTATCCATATTCCATTGGAATTAATTGAAGCCAAAAATTCATTTTCTTTAGTATAGGTATTTTTTATTTCTAAATATTTATGAGTAAATGTAGAAGTTAAAGAATTTATGGCCAATATTACTACTAATCCATAAAATAACGAAACTATACAAGGATAAATTATAAGTCTTAAGTTCGAGATTCCCGACATCCTTAATATATAAATTTCTTGAGAGTCAATTAATTTAATAAATAAAATAATTGAAGCAATTAAAAATATAAATGGAAATATTTCATAGACTAGTGAAGGTGTTTTTAGTACAGACATCATTATTGGCGTATAAATATCTGCACTAGTATCTTTAAAAAAATTTATTTCATCTACAGAATGTAGAATAATTCCTAATGAAAAAAATACCAATATTGTATTAAAAAGAATTTTACTATATTCAATAAATATATATCTTTTAAGTAAATTAATACTAAACATTCTATTCTACTTTCTCTTGGTTAAAATTAATTTTTAATTTAAAATATAATATTACGGATAAAATTAATGGTAATGAGTAATAAGCTAAAATATTTATAAATGAATTTCCAGAATATCTAACAAGTATTTCCCCTCCAACAATAACCAATACAGAAATAAAAAAAATTAAGTAATTTTTTTTTGAATCTTTTTCATTATTTTTAGCTACAATTAAATAATTTATTATAATTCCAATTAATAAGATGTACAACGACATCCCAAATCTTCGATTTAGTTCATTTGTAATATCTTTTAAAACTTCATTGTCTATTCTTAACTTGCAGTCTTCTACCAATGATAAAAAATTATTTTTAAAAAAAACATAACAACTTAGTAGTTCTAAAGTCGATCTTTCTTGTATTTTTGCATGAGTTGTAGTTTTAGTACTAAATAAAGAAAGGTTAATATTTAGCTCATCAAATTTAACAAAATTAATATTTTTATTTTTTTCGGTCTCAATTACACCATTGTAAAGCTGGAGAATATTTGATCCATTTAAATTAATAATTTTTCCAGAGTTTGAAATTATTGTTTTTGATTCCAACTCTGAAGTATCATCTCTTAAATAAATTTTTTTCATTTCACCATTGGTTTTTTTATCTATAAATATAGTTAAATTTTTTATGGTATCATTAAACTTTTTTTCCTTGATAAGGGATGGATAAAAACCAATATCTGAAGATTTTAATATGCTTCTAGAAATTTCAAGTGACATAGGATTTATTGTAGTTGATAAAATTACCTGTAAAATTAAAATCACTATAGAGATGTAAATTGTAAATCTAACAAATTTTATTTTATTTAATCCAGATAACCATAAAATTAAGAGTTCATTACTTTTCCTAAACCTAAGTATTGTAAAAAACATACTAATCAAAAAAGCAAAGGGGAAAAGTCTAGTAAATATCTTTGGTAATGTTAATAATGAATATTTAAAATATACTGTAAAACTATGTCCATCTTCAGTTACAAAGTCCAAAAAATTAACTGCTTGGATTACCCAAACTATAAAACTTATTGTAATTAAAATTAGTGTAAAAAGATAAGCAAACTCTTTAAAAAAGTATTTATATATTTTATTGTTCATTAGACTGTAATTGGTGTATATCTACATAAAATTCACAAATTTACAACTAGTACAGGAAATAAATGAATAATCTGATTAATTTTAAAAAGAATATAAGCCCAAAAGGCAATGAAATTAATTCTTTTTTCATTCAAGAGAATTTAAAAATTGATCATTTAAAAAATCTTTTTTCAAAGCAAGATCTGAATAAAATTAGTATTTATTTAAACAATGTTAAAAAAGAAAAAAAAACAGACGTTATTTTTTCTTTTGATATGTCGGAAAGGCAAAAAATTATATTTATAAAAATAAATGATGATGAAAAATTAAGTACTATAGAACAAGCAGGTGCAACATTTTATATTTTTTTAAAAAAAAATAAACTAAATAAAATTAATTTATATAGCGATACTTTAAAAAGAAAATCTAATAAAAAAAATATTTTACATTTTATTCATGGATTAAATTTAAAGTCTTATACTTTTAATAAATACAAAAGTTTTGTAAAAGATAAGTCAATTTTCCCAATAATCGTCTTTTCTAAAGATCCAAAATTTTTAAATGAGAGTTATAAAAAATATTATGCTATCGAGTCTGGAGTAAATCTTACAAGGGATTTAGTTTCTGAGCCACCAAATGTACTTAATCCAAAAAAATATGTTGAAATAATTAAAAAACTTTCTTCATTAGGTTTGAAAATTAAAGTTTATAATGAAAAAAAATTAAAAAGTATGGGCATGAACGCACTTTTGGGAGTTGGACAAGGAAGTATAAATGAAACTTTTTTAGTAACTTTGGAATGGAGAGGAAACAAAGCATCAAAAGACAAACCTTTAGCCTTTGTTGGCAAAGGAGTTTGTTTTGATACTGGGGGAATTTCATTAAAGCCAGCAAGATTTATGGAAGAAATGAAATATGATATGGGTGGATCAGCAGTAGTAGTAGGGCTATTAAAAACACTGGCAATTAGAAAGGCCAAAATAAATGCTGTTGGTGTGGTTGGATTAGTAGAGAACATGCCAGGTGGAAATGCTCAAAGACCAGGAGACATAGTAAAATCTTATAGTGGAAAAACTATAGAAGTTTTAAATACAGATGCAGAAGGTAGATTGGTTCTAGCTGATGCTTTGAGTTTTACTGAAAAAAAATTTAAACCAAAGTTTATTATAGATCTAGCAACTTTAACTGGTGCAATAATTATGGCTTTAGGAGAAGAATATGCAGGATTATTTTCAAACAATGATGATCTTTCTGAAAAAATTTTTAAAATAGGAAATGAAATTGGAGAAAAAGTTTGGAGACTACCTTTACATGAAAACTATAATAAGTTAATGAATTCAACAATCGCTGATGTTCAAAATATAAATTATGTAGGTGGAGCAGGTTCGATCACTGCGGCTGAGTTTTTACAAAGATTTATATTAAATAAAACACCTTGGGCACATTTAGATATAGCAGGTATGGCTTTTTCAAAAAAAGCAGCAAATCTTAATCCCAGTGGAGCAACGGGCTTTGGTGTAAGATTATTAAATCAATTAATAGAGGAATATTATGAATAATAAAACTGAAAGAACCTTATCAATAATAAAACCAGACGCAGTGGAGAGAAATCTTGAGTCTGAAATAAAAAATTTTTTTTCAACTAACAATGTTGATATTGTAAATAGTAAAAAAATACAGATAACAAAAGAAGAAGCTGAAACCTTCTACAAAGTACATCAGTCAAAACCATTTTATAATGATTTATGTTCGTATTTATCTTCAGGACCAATAGTAGTGATGATTTTAGAAGGTGAAGGAGTAATTAAAAAAAATAGAGAACTAATGGGTGCAACAGATCCAAAAAAAGCTGAAAAAGGAACTATTAGATCTCTTTATGGAGTTTCAATAGATAAAAATTCAGTTCATGGATCTGATAGTGAAGAGAATGCAAAAATAGAGATAGATTTTTTTTTTAATAGCTAGTCTTTAAAACTATTTTGATAGCTTTTGAATAAATGGAATGCTCAACTTTAAGTACTTTTTTTTTTAGACTAGTTTCAGTTTCTTTTTTATTTATTTTAACTTTTTTTTGTAAAATAATTTTACCTGAGTCTAATTTTTTAGTTACAAAATGAACAGTACAACCACTAAATTTATCGTTATTTTCTATAGCTTTTTTATGAGTATTTAATCCTTTATATTTTGGAAGCAAAGAAGGATGTATATTTAAGATTTTATATTTAAAACCTTTAATAAATTTATCTGATAAAATTTTCATAAACCCTGCTAAACAGATTAATTTTATTTTTTTTTTTTTAACAATATTTAAAACTTTTTTTTCAAATAAGTTTATTTTTGTTGAATTTACAAATTTATGTTCAATATTATATTGTTTTGCATACATCAAACCTTTTGCAAATTTATTATTTGAAATAACCAACTTTATTTCTGCAGGAAATTTTTTTTTAAATGAATTTTTAATTATTGAGTGTAAGTTAGAGCCTGATCCTGATATAAAAATAGCAGTATTTATTTTTTTACCAATTGATTTTGCCATACTTATTTAAATTATTTTTACCTTTTGAAATATAGCCAATAATATAAGGTTTATAACTTTTACTAAAATATTTTTTTACTTTTTCAACATTTTTTTTTTTTACTATTAAGCAAAAGCCAATACCACAATTAAAAGTTTTTAACATTTCATGCTCACTAACACCTTGTTTTTTAATCCATTTAAATATTTTTTTAACTTTAATCATATCTAAATTTATATTTGCCTGAAGGTTATTGGGTAAAACTCTAATAATATTATCAATAATTCCCCCACCTGTAATATTTGCACAACCATTTATAAGATTTTTTTTTGTCAAATTTAACACCTCATTAACATAAATTTTTGTAGGTTTAATAAATTCATTTTTAAATACATTTTTTTTAATATTTATTTTTTTTTTTTTTAAAATATGTCTAAGTAAAGAAAAACCGTTTGAATGTAAGCCAGAGGATGGAACTGCTAAAATAATATCTTTATCTTTGATATTTTCTTTTTTTAATAATTTTTTTTTTTCTACTACTCCTACAGAAAATCCAGCAATATCAAATTTCCCTTTATCATATGTTCCAGGCATTTCTGCAGTTTCACCACCAGATAACTCACAATTTGATATTTTGCAGCCTGCGATTATACCTTTAATAATTTTTTTAACTTTATTTAATTCTAATTTATTAATTGAAATATAGTCCAAAAAAAACAAAGGTTTTGCTCCTTGTACGATTAAATCATTCACACACATGGCAACCAAATCTATTCCGATTGTATCAAATTTTTTAAAATAATTAGCAATTTCTATTTTAGTTCCTACACCATCTGTCGAAGATATAATTAATGGTTCTTTTATTTTTAAGTGGGATAAATCAAAAACGGAACCAAAAGCACCAATATTTTTAAACTTATTAGTGTGTTTAGTAGTTTTTTTGGACTGAGATGATATGAAATTTATAAATTTATCAGCTTTAGATATATTTACGCCACTTTTTTTATAGGTAAATTTGTTTTTATTCACTATTATTATTTGTGATGATGTATTTATTCAAAATTAAAACTAAAACAATATTATATATATTTTTTTTAATATTATTTCTATTAATTATTACTGCAAATAAATCTTTTTCTAATAATACAGGTTTTGAAGTAAATAATTTAGAAGTTTCAGAAGATTTTGACTTAAAATTTTCAAAGGATAAGGTAATAGAAAAAGCTTTTAAAAAAGGGTTTAATCAGCTTTTATTTAAAATTTTAACATTTAAAGATTACAATAAAATTAAAAAAACAAATATAAATGAAATTAAACCTTTAATAGAAAATTTTAAAATTAAAGATGAAAAGTTCCAAGACAGTAAATATTTTGCAAATTTTGAAATAAAATTTAATAAAAAAAAAATATTTAATTTTTTAGAAAAACAGAATGCATTTGTTTCAATACCATTAAGTCTTGATGTAGTATTTCTTCCAATAATAATTGATAATGAAAATTTTAAAATTTTTAATGATAATTTATTTTATTTAAATTGGTACCCATCAAACAAAAAAAAATATCTATTAAATTACATATTACCGTTAGAAGATATATATGATTTTGACAAGTTAGTTAAAAATTCAAAAAATATTGAAAGTTTTGACATGATAAAATTTTCAGAAAAATATAATTCTAAAAATTTTATACTTAGTTTAATTTATAAAAATAAAAATGAGCTTAATATATTTTCTAAAATAAAGTTTAAGGAAAAACTTATTAATTCTAACTTAGTAATTAACAATGTAAATTTAGATAATCCACTATTATTACAGTCCTATATAGAAAATTTAAAAATACATTATGAGGATATTTGGAAAAAACAAAATGAAATTAATACTTCTATTAAGCTTTCATTAGAAATAGTATTAAATTCTAAAGATTTTGTAAAAATAGAAAATTTTGAGAATACCTTAAATAATATTTATTTAATTAATTCTTTTTCAATAAAAAAATTTAACTTAGAAAAAAATGTTTATGAAATAATATACAATGGTGACCCAAGTACATTAATGGATAAATTTAATGAAAATAATATAACTTTATTTTACGATAATAACAGATGGATTGTTAAATGATTGAAAAAAAACAATTACTTATGAATTTTAATTTAAAAAAAGATTATTCAAAGCAAGATTTTTATGTAAGTTCAAGCAATTCATTTGCTTTTGATCTAATTAATAGTTGGCCAAAATGGATAAAAAAAACAGTTAATTTGTATGGTGAAAAATATTCTGGAAAATCTCATTTAGCTAAAATTTTTGAATCAAAAACTTCCTGCTTAAATATTACTTCAAAAAATTTTTCTAATACAACATTAATAAAGTTCAAAACAAAGCAAGCGCTTATTATTGAAGATTTTAATGGAGAAATATCTGAAAAATTACTTTATTCACTCTTTAATGTTATAGAACAAGAGAATAAACACCTATTAATTACATCTATTAAACCGCTTAATAAATTTGATTTTAAATTAAATGATTTACTTTCAAGGATAAAAAACTGCCTATATGTTAAACTAGATGTTCCAGACGATGAATTAATCTATGCATTAATTATAAAAAACTTTTCTGATAGACAAATTATTATAGAAAAAAAATTTATAAATTTTATTATTAAAAATATTGATAGATCTTACGAAAAAATATATGAATTCATATATAAAATTGACGAGATTAGTTTGAAAAAGAAAAAATCTATTGATTTTAAAATTATAAAAGAAGCACTAAAGGTTTGATTTGAATAAATATAGAACACATAATTGTGATGAATTAACTAAAAAAAACAAAGATCAAAAAGTTTATATATCAGGATGGGTAAATAAAAAACGTGATCATGGAAATCTTTTATTTGTTGATTTACGTGACAATTATGGTCTTACACAATGTGTTATAGATAAAGAAAATAGTTTTTTTCAAAAAGTTGAAAAAATCCAATTGGAAAGCGTTGTTAAAATCAAAGGTTTAGTTATTGAGCGCAGCAAAGAAACAATAAATAAAGAATTAAATACAGGTGAAATTGAAATTAAAATAGATTCTTTTGAAATACTTGGTAGCTGCAATGAACTTCCAATGCCCGTTTTTAGTGATCAAGATTATGCTGAAGAAATAAGATTAAAATATCGTTTTCTAGATCTTAGAAGAAAAAAAATTCATGAAAATATTATTTTAAGATCTAAAGTTATTTCATTTATAAGAAATGAAATGCATAAATTAAATTTTCTAGAATTTCAAACTCCTATTTTGACATCGTCTAGTCCTGAAGGTGCAAGAGATTTTTTAGTTCCAAGTAGATTAAACCCAGGAAAATTTTATGCTTTACCACAAGCTCCTCAACAATTTAAGCAACTAATAATGGTAGCTGGCTTTGATAAATATTTTCAGATTGCACCATGCTTTAGAGATGAGGACGCAAGAGCTGATAGAAGTCCAGGAGAATTTTATCAACTAGATTTAGAAATGTCTTTTGTAGAACAAGAAGATATTTTTGAAGTTGTTGAAAAGTTAATGGTAAATTTATTTAAAAAATTTTCAGATAAAAAATTACAAAAAATTAAATTTCCTAAAATTTCTTATGAGGACTCTATGATGCGATATGGGACTGATAAACCAGATTTAAGAAATCCTTTAATAATTAATGATTTGACAAATGTTTTTACTAGAGAAGATGTAAAGTTTGAAATATTCAAAAAATTAGTAAAATTAGGATCAAATGTTAGATGCATTGTTGCTCATGACACTAAAAATAAACCAAGAAGTTTCTTTGATAATATCGACAAGTGGGCTAAAGAACAAGGAGCATCTGGTTTAGCATATTTTACTTTTGAAAAAAATGAAGAAATATCAGGAAAAGGTCCAGTAGGAAAGTTTTTTTCTGAAGATTCTTTAAAAGAAATTATGAAAATAACTTCTGCAAAAATCGGTGATAGTATATTTTTTGCTTGTGGAAAAATTGAAGATGTTCAAAAAATTTTATCATTAGCAAGAACAAAAATAGCTGAAGAGCTAAACTTAATCAACGAGAATGAGTTTGCTTTCTGCTGGATAGTTGATTACCCGATGTTTGAAAGGGATAATCAAACTAAAAAAATTATATTTAGTCATAATCCTTTCTCTATGCCTCAAGGAGATATTAAAAAACTAGATTTTGAAAACCCACTTACTATTAAAGCTTATCAATATGACATTGTGTGTAATGGAATTGAATTGTCATCAGGAGCAATAAGAAATCATATTCCTGAACTTATGTATAAATTATTTTCAATAGCAGGGTATGGTAAAGATGAAGTTAATAGTAAGTTTAGTGGCATGATTAATGCTTTAAGTTATGGAGCACCACCACATGGTGGTATTGCACCAGGAGTAGATAGGATAGTTATGCTTTTAGCTAATGAGAAAAATATAAGAGAAATAACAATGTTTCCAATGAATCAAATGGCCCAAGATTTAATGATGGAAGCTCCATCTCCTATTACAGACAATCAACTAAAAGAATTAAATTTATCTATTATAAAAAAAAAATAATATTATTTTTTACCCTTGAGATCTATTCTAATATCACTTAAATCAACTAAGTTTTTTTTGTAGTTATTTCTAACAAACCCTTTGCTTGTTATATTTTTTACTAATTTTAAAAACTGATTTTGCTCATCATTATTTTCGTCAGAGACATCCATTTCATCTTTAGATACTATAGAAGGCGTATGAGCTAAATCTTCTCTATTTAAGTATGATATTGCCAGTTCTCTAAAAATATAATCTAAAATTGAGGATGCGCTTAGTATTCTATCATTACCCTGAACCTTACCCGAGGGTTCAAATTTAGTTCCCACATAAGCATTAACAAATTCATCAAGTGGAACGCCATATTGCAATCCTAGAGAAATTGCTATTGCGAAGTTATTCATTAGAGCTTTTACAAGTTCTCCTTCTTTACTAGTGTCAATAAATATTTCACCAATTTTACCATCTTCATATTCACCTGTATGTAGATAGATTTTATGGTTACCAACTGAAACTTTTTGAATATAACCTTTTCTTCTATCAGGCATACTAAAGCGTGGATTAGATTTATCTGTAGTATTTTTCCTTTTTAAAAAAGATTGATTAGTTAATTGATTAATTTTTTCTGTGACAAAAGGTTGATTCTTTTCTAGCTTTGAAGCATTTAAATCTTCAGTATTTATTTGTTGTTTATTTGAATCTAGACTTTTAGTTTTTCGGTTGTCTAATTTAACATCTAGAATTTCAAATTTTCCATCTTCTCTTTTTTCTAAATTAGAAATTTCACTTTCATCAATAGTATCAAGGTAATGTTTAACCTTAAAACTACAAGTATAATATGTTTCTACAAGGTATTTAGACATGTTTACTTAGCTTTTTTATATTTTGTAAAGATTACTTACGAACATGTATATACAAAAACATAATTTAGTCTAATTTTTTTTTTACACTTTTTAGGTGTGTAAAAAACAAATTAATATATATTGACTTACTATAAAAGACTCATTCATGAAAAATTTATTTAAAAATATATTTATTTGGTGGAATCAAAAAACTATAGGGACAATGCTTTATACTTTTGTTTATGGTAAATTTAAAGGCATAGATGAAAGAGGAAATAAATATTACGAAAGCAAATCAGGTAAAAGATGGGTTATTTATAAAAAAGAAATTGAAGCATCCAGTATATCAGGAGACTGGTACCTATGGATTCACTTTATGACCAATAAATTACCAATTGATAATAGCACAAAATATTCTTGGGAAAAAGAAAGACAGGTAAATCTAACTGGAACTAATAAAATATATAGACCAAAAAAAATATTAGAAAAAAAAAATGATATTAAAAAATACGATACTTGGAAAATATAGTTTTTTTATTATTTTTTTTTTATTATTTGAAAATAATTTTGGTGTAAGTGATGTAATTAATAAATCTGAAAATATTATAAATACAATAGTTGAAATTAAAGCAATTGATAAAGTAAGTGCAAAATCCACCACATTAAAAATTAAACTTGGAGAAGAAAAAAAATTTGAAAATTTAAAAATTAAACCTATTAAATGTAAAGTTTCAGAATTTGATGACACCCCAGATACGATTGCCTACCTCCAGGTAATTGATGTAACACAAAAAAATAATGACAAAGTTTTTGTCTTTAACGGATGGACTTTTTCTTCAAGCCCCTCACTAAGACCTTTTGATCATGCCGTATATGATTTATGGTTAGTAGGATGTTATAATATTTAGTAAAATTTATCCTTATTTAACCAATTTACATCGAAATCCGATTCTACAAATTTTTTATGTTTTAAAATTTTTTTATGAAGATCAATGGTTGTATTAATTCCATCTAGAACAAATTCATCTAGTGATCTTAAAACTCTTTGTATAGCTTCTGTTCTGTTTCTGCCGTGGCAAATTAATTTACAAATTAAACTGTCATAATAAGGTGTAACTTTACATCCTTGAAATATTGCACCATCTATTCTAGTTCTAAAACCTGAAGGTTGGTGACAAATTTTGATAATACCAGGAGATGGCTGGAAATTTTTACTGGGGTCTTCCGCATTAATTCTACATTCTATTGCATGACCTCTTGTTGAAATATCATTTTGATTTAGGCTAGTTTTGCCTGAGTAAGCGATTTGTATCTGTTCTTTTACAATGTCTATGCCAGTTACTACCTCACTAATCGGATGTTCGACTTGGATTCTTGTATTCATTTCTAGAAAGTAAAATTTTCCATTTTCATATATATATTCAATTGTACCAGCTCCTTCATATCCTATTTTTTCAATCATTTTTACACTTTTGCCCAACAATTCATTTCTTACGCTTTCACTTAATATTGGACTTGGAGTTTCTTCAATTAGCTTTTGATGCCTTCTTTGAACAGAACAATCTCTTTCATATAAATG
>MDSV01118604.1_pt1 | contig 18619 bp, 12 predicted proteins | sample 810851 | NCBI WGS metagenome assembly MDSV01 (sample SAMN05326640, study PRJNA326480) | marine metagenome | isolation source: seawater | place: Atlantic Ocean: North East | collected 2012 | reverse complement strand
TCGGGCACCAGCACCAGCTGCTGCTCCAGCGTCTCTAGTTTCTGCAGCCAGAGCACCGCGTCCCTGGTCTCGCCCAGCGAGCGGCGCACCGCCGCCTGGGTCTTCCTCAGCTCGGCGATGGTCTGCTGCACCTCCACCACCTTCACGCCGTGCGTGTCCATGAGCTGCGTCGCCGCGCGTCGCGCCCACCGGGGATCGAACTTGGCGTTCGAGGGGGGGGTCGGGACGGATTCGCCCGCATCCCCACCGCCGGAGGACGAGGCGCCCGCCGGGGGGAGACCCGCGGGGAGGAGCTCGTACGCTACCCCGGGGGGAGTCTTGCTCGCGGGCGAGTCGGACATCGCGACGGAGCGCCGTCGGTATCGGCGACGCGCCTGCCGGAGTGACGAAGTCGGACATAGAGAGTTAGTTGGCTGCCTCCCGCGGCCCACTTTCCCGGTCCGAGAAATTTCGCGCGTGAAGTGTCTGCGTCGTCCACCTCGAGCGCGCGTTCAAGTTAACACCGCGTACTGCCAAGGTGCCGCCATCGACCGGTGCGTCGAGCCGCGGGCAGACCCGCGACCCCGCGTTCGCGCTTCACGAAGGTCAAGGGCTCGCGGGAAGGCGAGAAGGCTTCGCCGGCACCCCCACGCGTGGCGCCCACCTCCCCGCGAGGTCCACCCCCGAGGCGCGGATCCGACCGCATTGGCGCGAGCGCGCGTCTTCAGGCCGGGAAGTCGAGGCCCGGCAAGACTCCCTGGGTGGAGCCCCCCTCGACACCCAAACGTATGCCTTCCCCCGGCGCCGGTATGCCTCGTTCGATGCCCCCTTCCTCGGAGGACGTCTCGCCCACGCTGGCGCGCGCGGTGCTGCCCACGTACCTGCACCACGTGATGGACGCGTCCGAGACGCTCGCGGATTTCGCGCTCAGGCGTCTGGCCGGGAACGAAACCGCGCGGCGCGAGCTCAAGGCGCAGATCGACGCGCAGAGGGAGGTGTGCGCCGCGCCCGTCTCAGTGCTCAAAGGCAGACCCGATTCCGCGGGAGGGCCTTTCGCGCGGTCGGAGGCGCTGTCGCCCGGCGCGCGCGCCGCGAGGCGCGCCGCGGACGACGCGAAGCTCGCCGACTTGGAGCGCGCGCTGCGGGCGGCCAACGCCGAGGCTGGGGAGATCGAGGTGCGGCTCAGAGTCGCCGAAGACGCCGCCTCGAGCCTGCGGGGTGCGCCGAGGGAGCTGAGGGCGGTCAGCCGGCTCCTGGGCGACGTCATCGCCGACCTCGAGGCGTGCGACGACGACGACGACGACGACTGCGGCGGCGGCGGCGGCGGCGCGTTTTCCCCGCGCGCGCCTCGCTCGGCGGGGTCGGCGTCTTCGGGCCGGTCCGGCGCGTCCGCGGCCCCCGGGAGTCAGGAGGCCATCGCGACGGCGGCTGCCATTCTGGCGGACGCCGAGCGCGTCGAGCCGAGCGTGCCCATGGTCACGGGCGCGCGAGTCACGGCGGTGGCTCGCGCCGCCGCCGACGCCGCCGACGCGCTTCTGAGCCGCGCGCAGCAGTGCCTGGAGGAGGAGGCCAAGCTGCGCGGGCTGCTGGAGCGCGCCAGGGAGGCGAGGCGCGTGAACGCGGACCCCGCGAAACCGGCGCGGAGTCCGTCGTTTTTCCGGGACCCCGCAGAGCGCGCGCGTTCGGCGCGGTCGCCGGACGCGCCGCTCGCGTCGCCGAGCGGAAGCTCGGCGTCCGAGACGAGCGGCCCGGTCTGGTCCCCCGGCGGCCGGTTCCTGGGGAGCGCGGCGGCGGCGCGCCAGTCGGACGCCACCGCCAAGGCGCAGGCGCGCCGCGCCACGCAGCGGCGCAGCCTGAAGGATGCGCGCACGCAGAAGCGCGTGCAGAGGAACCTGGACTACCACATCGCGCGCCTGGAGGAGGAGACGCGCCGCATGTCGACCGAGGCGGATGCGCTCGAGGCGCACCTGAAGCGCGTCGAGGCGAACCATCGGCGCGCCGCCGGCGTGCTGGACACGCTGGCGTGGCTCCTGGAGCACGCGGAGGCGTTCCGGAAGGAGGCGGCGAGGAGGGAGGCTGAGCGCAGGAGGAGGCGGGAAAGGAGGTTCGCGCCCAGCGGCGCGAGCGTGCGTCTCCCGGCGCGGGTCAGCGTCTCCGCCGGCTCGGACGCGCTTTCCGAGGCGTCGGCGTCGTCGCGCGGGGCGCTGGGCTTGCCCATGCGCGGCGGCGGCGGCGACGCCGACGCGTCGTCGCGCCCCGCGTCGTCGCGCCCCGCGTCGCGCTCGAGCGCGCTCGAGCGGTGGCAGGCGCGCGCGCACGCCGAGCGATCGAACCCGCGCGCGCCCGGTGGCGGGGAGGAGCACTGGCGGGAGAAGTACGCGCGCCAGAGGGACGAGATCGTTTCGCGCGAGTCGGCGCGGAGCGCGACGCGCGTCGCCGCCGACGACGCCGACGACGAACCCCGAACCGACGCCGAACGCGAACGAGACGACGACGACGTTTCGTCTTCGCGCGAGCCCGTTTCGGTGACGCGAGACTCTCACACGTCGCGCGGGTCGGATCGGACCGACGGACGCCCGCGACGTGTCTCGCCTCTGCGCAGGCACCACGATCGATTGATGGAGCGTCGAGGGACGGAGACGAGCGCTCCGCGCGGCGACGACCGAGCCGAAGGTTCTTCGGAAGGATCGCAATTTTTCGGTTCGCGGACCGAGGCGCGCGGCGTTCCGGTTCCGGTTCCGGCGACGGTTCCGCTTTCGGTTCCGCTTTCGGTCCCGGTTACGGGTCAAGAACGCGACTGTCGAACGCGCGATCCCGAGCACGTCGAGAGCATCCCGATGATGCGCCTGGAGGATCTGCCGATGGCGGTTCCGGTGCCGACGGCGACGCCGCCCGTGAACCGCGTTTTGGATTTGAACGCGCCGCGAACCGAGCACGCCGAGCGCGCGGAGCTCGGGAGGGACCCGCCGGGCAACGAAGGCGGCGACGTCGGACCGCCGCCGCCGCGACCGGAGTCGTCGCTGGAGGCGATCGAGGCGGAACTCGCCGAGTTGCGGAGACTGGAGTTCGAGGCGACGGGCGCGGTCCCGCCCGCGTTCGGTTTCGAACCGGAGGCGCCCGGTCCGTCGCCCGGGCGCGCGCCGGACGAGACGCGGAGGAAACCCAAACCCCTCCCGACGGTCGATCTGCGGCCCAAGCCCCGCGCGAAGCCGCGCGAGCCGTGGGGTCCACCCCCCGCGCCCCCGAAGACCAAGTGGAAGCGGAACAGCCTGGACCGCGAGGCGGTGGCGGCGCTGCGCAAGGAGACCAGGGCGAGGGAAGGGACGAAGAGCCCGACGGACCCGGCGGCCCGGAGCGGCGACGCCGTCCCAACTGGGTCGCGTCGAGCCGCGTCGCCGCCTCGCGCGTCGCCGACGGCGTCGCGCGCGGACGCGAGGAGGGCCTCCTTGGCGCGCGGCGGGAGGTCGCCCGGCGCGCCGGACGGCGTCGAGGCGCTCGCGCCGCCGCCGGCGGCGCGAGCGAAAAAGCGGTCGGTGTTCAAGAGCGCGTACAAGTCGCTGAAGCGCGCGGCGGGGATCCCGTCCAAGAAGGACAAAGCCGCGGCGAAGGCGAAGCGCGACGAAGAAGCGCGCGCCGCCGCGGGAACGGGCGGACGCTGAATTTGTGACCTTTTGTGACCTTTTGTGACCTTTTGTGACCTTCGTGACTCGGAGACTCGGAGACTCGGAGACGCGGCGCGCGTCACGTCTTTCGCGACGACGTATGCATACGTAGACATTTACAACACCCACCTCGCTCGCAGTCAACAGGCGGTTTTTCACGCGTCGCTCTCGCGCGCCGTTCGTTCGTCGTCCGTCGCTTACTTGCCGCCGGGCGCGTGCGCCACTGGGGCGGAGTACGTCGAAGGGGCCGCGGGCTGGCCGTACACGGGCTGGGGCGGCTGCCCGTACTGGGGCTGCTGCCCGTACTGGGGCTGCATCGCCATCTGCGCGGGGGGCTGCATGGCGTACTGGGGCTGCGCACCGCCCTGGATGGCGTAGAACTCTTGTTTCCGGTCGCACGGGCAGCAGCACACGAAGGGGAAGATGAAGAACCCGATCAGGCACGTGATGGGGCCGCAGTACGCCTCGTCCACGAGGTAGCCGGGCTGGCCGTTGATCTGAAAAGGAGGGAGGAGGGGCGACGTCAGCGACGACGCGGATTCCGCGCGAATCACGCGCGGCCGGATCTCGTGGAAAACGCGTCCGTCACCGGCACGGGCGCGACGGGCTCGGACGCGCGGGAACGGCAGGAAACGCACCACGACGTACTGCGCCCCGGGGGGCATGGCGACCGCCACTTGTTGCATCCCGGGTTGCATCATTGCAGGTGCGGAGGGCGAATGGGTGAAGCGTCGTCTCGTCGTGTTGACACGTGTTGACGTCAGCGCGAAAATCACCTAGGATGCCGGGGACTCGCCGAGCTGGCACGCGACGGCGTCATTCCAGATTCCAGACGCCACTGGAACGTGCGCGCTCGTGCGTTTTCTTTCCGTCGCCGAAAGAAGCGCGAGACTGCGTCCGCGCCGCGCTTAAGAACACATCTCCGATCTCCATAGCTAAGAATACAATCCTCACCGCACAGCGCGCACGTGCCGCTACTGCACGGTCCACTGCGCGAAGTGCTCGCGGTCGTCCGGGTGCTTCTCCGGGCGCGCATCTGCGCCCGCCGCGACCACGTCGTAGTTGGCGTAGACGTTGAGCTGTCGCTTCGCCCCCGGGTCGCTCCCGGGTTCAAGCTCGATGTTCGCCACCAGCGCGTCGCCCTCGCGCATGGCGCGCGGCGCGTCGAACATCAGCACCGTCTGGTACCAGTGCGTCTTCTGCGCCGAGGGCGACGTGCTGAGGAACGCGCGCCCGTAGAAGTCGACGTCGAACCACAGGCACAGGCCGTGCGCCGTGCAGTCTCGCCCCGCGACGAGTGTGACGTCGCCCGCCATCGGTTTGTACAGATCGCGCAGAGGCACGGTCGCGCAGTCCACGCGAACCACGAGCGCGCCTTCTTCGTCGGAGACGATGCAGCTCGCGTCCACGGTCGCCACTGGCGGGTCGGAGCTCCAGTCGCGCTTGGTTTGCGCGGCGAGCGAGGAGAAGTCGAAGCCGTACACGTCGTCCCAAAACGCAACGCCGTCGTCGAACCTCTTTTCGTCCGACAGAAGCGCGACTCTGACGTCGGCGACGTTGGGCAGGACGAGTCCCCCGGGGCGCATGAACGCGTCGCGCGCGTGCACCACGGAGGGCAACATGCTTTCGAAGAACAGCGCGTAGCCCATCCACTCGGAGACGACGCAATCCACCTGCTCCGGGATGTCCTCGTTCGTGACCTCCTCCATCCGCGCGTTGATCACCTCGATGACGTCTTCGAAGCCGTTGTCCTTGACGAGCCGCTTGGTGTGCCGCGTGATCCCGGACGCGTCCACGGCGTACACCTTCCTGGCGCCGGCTCGAGCTGCGAACATGCTCAGAATCCCGGTACCGCACCCGACGTCGAGCACCACTTTGCCTTTCAACTCCTCGGCGTGACCCTCTAGCGCCTTCAAGTACGCGCCGGTGCGCGCGGCGTCGCCGATCATCTCGCGATGGATGCCGATGTGCGAGTACGAGTCGAAGTACGTCCCGTCCGCGTTCGCGTCGCTGCGCGCGTCGTTGATCGCGTTCAGCTCCTCCGCGGATAATTCACCGTCCACGTCCCATCCACCGTCGTCGTCCTCGAAGTCGTCCGAGTCCTCGTAATCGTAGTCGTCGGAGTCGATGAGCTCCGCGCCCGACGCGCCAGTGCGACCCGACGCGGCGGCGGCGGCGGAGCGACGAAATCGCAGGACCTCAGGGTGCGCCGCGCGCGCGCCGAGGACCGCCGCGCGACGGGGTGCGGGCGCGCGAGAAACTCGGCGACAAGGGGCAGAGGTGCCGCGCGACGCAGCGGCCCGAGAGGCGAGCGCACCGGTGTGGGCTGCCTTGGACGCCATGAACGCGCAGGTTAAAGTAAAAAAGCGCACGTAGAGTGCGTGCGCGTTTTTGGCCTCGGGCGGTCCCATTGGAAATTCTCGCGAGTGCCGACAAATCACCGCCTTTTCCTCCCTGACCGCCCACAGCTCGGGGGCGCGTGTTCGGGTTTCCGGACGCGCCCGCCCCCTCCATGGGCATACGCGCGCGGCGCCTGCGGCGACGCAAGGCTGGCGGGTTGCACGGCGCGCCGGGCTTCGAGGGCGCGTTCGAGGACGAGGACGATTTCGTGTCGTCCAAACCGACGAGTCGGTACGCCGAGCACCGCGCGTTCGTGGAACGAGAGAGCGCGCGACGGAGACGCAAGGGCGCGGCGATGGACTGGCTGATCGCCCTCGTCGGGTTCCTGATCTCCGCGCTCGCGACGTGCGTCGCGTTCGTCGTGCACCTGGCGTTCCCGGTGAAGGACGACGGGAGCGTCCCGCGCCGGGCGGGGACGAGGGACGGCCCGCGCGGGGACGGCGCGGGTCGGAAAACCGCGCGCGACGACTTTTTTGACGCGGATGACGCGACCCGCGACGCGTTCGCCGCGTTGCACCTGGACGCGCGCGCGCCCGACGTGACCCTGGAGGACGTCGCGGCCGCGTACCGGCGCCTGGCCAGGAAGCACCACCCGGACAAAAACGGCGGCTCGGAGGCTTCGTCGGCGGCGATGCAGCGCGTGAACGCCGCGCGAAACGCGTGCGTCGCGGAGGTGAAGAGAAGGCGCCGCGCGCGCGACGACGCGCGCGCTTTCGTCCGCGCGTACGCGTCGGAAGACGACGACGGCGGTGGCTCGAGTGGTTTCGGTTTCGCGCGCGGAGACGGATTCGGATTCGAAGCGCGAGGGAGTGACGAAGACGCGTTCGCGGAGACGGAAGAGGCGGAGGCGGAAGAGGAAGAAGAAGAGCGACACACGCGCGAGTCCGACGGGGCTTTCGAAGAAGCGCGGCGGCAAAAGAAGCAGCTTCGCGCGCGTCGGGCGTTCATGGAGCGGTTCTTGGACATCTCGGCGCGCGACCGACGCGCGCGAAGCCGGACACGAGCGACGTTCGTCACGGCGCTCGGTTTCGTTTGTGTCGTCGTGGCAGTTCTCGCCGCGCGCGCGTGTCGCCGCCGCGCCGACGCGACGTCAGTCGCCGCCGAGTGGTTCGCGTCGGGAATCGTCGTCGCGCTCGGCGCGCTCGCGACGGCGACGCACTAATAGCGGTGTATGAGTAGTTCTTTTTAAAATTAGAAGCGGCGTACGTAGTCTAACCCTCGCGATCGGTTTAGCGTTCCGGCGACACACACGGCGGCGCGAAGCGGTGAGAAGACGCGCTGGATGCGTCGCTCGCGATACAATCTCAGGTACGTATATCACCTGAGATCCAACTCGGACTCGAGGTGCCCCGCGGGCCCGGCGAAGCCGCCTCCGCGCAGCGAGAACCCGTGTTCGACGCCGCGCGCGAGCATGCCCTCCCTGTTCCCCACGTCCTCCCCGAACCCCGCGCCCGCCTTGGTGCGCTCCGCGGCGGCGGACATGCCGCACTTGTCCCAGTCCTCGCAGCGGCACCGCGGACACGGCGTCGGCGGGAACGGCTTCCCGAGCGTCGAGATCCGGAACGGACACGCGCCGCACTTGAAGAAGCGCTTCTTCGTCTCGTGCGGCCGCGCGCGGTGCCCTGCGCGCGCGCACGCGTCCCTCGGCCTGCCCTCGAACAAAGCGCCGCACTCGCACATCGAGCACTTCACCTGCAGGATGTGCGTCTCCGCCACCTGCGTGTGAAGCCGGTCCTGCTCCTCGAGGTGGCGCAACCGCGCCAACAGCCGGTCGCGCTCCAGAGCCTCCGCCGACGCCTCGTACCGCGACGCGCCGTCGGCGTGCGCCGCCGCGACGTCGCCGAACGCCGCGCCGAGCGCCGTGGGGATCCCCACGCTGGGATCGGTCGTGCGCGGGGACGGCGTCGGGACGCCGCCCCGCGCCCCGGGGACGGGCCACGGCCTGGACGCGGCCTTCGCCGGCGATTTGGAAGCCGCGGGCGCCAAGCCGGGGAGCGGCGGCGGCGCCACGCGCTTCGCGGCAGCCGCCGGGTCGACGCGGATCGCCTTGGTGGCCCGCCGGAACGCGTTGGGGTCGTGCGGCTTCATCGCTTTGGCGACCGCGCGCGCGCGCGCCACCGCGCTCAGCGCGTCCAGGTCAGCGTCGAAGTCGTCGTCGTCCTCCATCGCGACGAACTTTCTCGCCTCCGTCGAGGGTTTCGGCGCGCGCGTTTCTTTTCTCGGCGCCGTCGACCGCGCGTTCTCCTTCTCGTCGCCGCCCCGGAACCCGCCGCCGAGCCCGCTGTCCGCGGTCACCAGACGCGGGACCCGCGCGTCCGCGGCGGCCGTCCTGAGCTTTTTGTTCGCCAGCACCTGCGCGCGGGAGACCTGCGCCGAGCCCGAACCGGGGTCGGAACCGAACCGGGCGGAGGGACCCGAGCCGCCCGGAAAAGGACCCAGCGCGGCGGCGGCGGCGCGGCCTGTTCGGTCGTCGCCGTCCCTGTCGCGGACGCGTCCCCCCAGCCCTGGGTGCGCGCGCTTCCCCCCGACCGCGCCGCCGGTCACGAGCGCGGCACCTCGGCCGGTCATGCTGCTGTGCTGGTTCTTCGCGGCGATTTTCTGCACCTGGTCCGCCGTGTACGCGCGCGGCGCGGGCTCGATCTGTCGCCTGTGGCGGTTTCCGCTCGCCGCGGAGCCCCCGGAAAAAGTTCCGCTCGCGTTTCCGAGCACGCCGGGCGGGACGTTCATGCGCCCTCCCCGCCCGCGCGCGCCCATGACGGTCTTCCCGTTTTGCACGAACTTCGCTGAGCGCCCCGGGCCGAGCCCCATGCGCTCGGTGGCGAGCGACTTGAGCGCGGCGTTGGCGTGGAACGCGCAGTAGTTGGAGACGGAGACGTTCACGTGCATGGTGCAGTCGTTCCCGTCGCGGCGCGTACCCTTGCACCGGCCGAACACGGGCGACACGCCGAGCTTGCACAGCTGGTGCGGCTCGTTGCACGCCGCGGTGGGACGCCCCGCGGGGCCTGCCTTCGTATCTTCGCGAAGCTCGCCGTCCACGAGGGCCCAGACCGTCCCGGGGTCCTCCCTGTGCCAGTCGAGGTGCGCCTGTCCGAAGAGGAACACCGTGAAGACGTAGTCCGTGGGAGACATGTCAGAGAGCTTCCAGATGCTGTACGACGCGCCCGTGCTCCCCTGCTTCATGGTCTTCTCCACCAGCACGCCCGCGGTGGCCCAGCGGCCGCGCATGTCGAGCTTGATGTCGGGGATGCGCGCGAACCGCAGGTCCGCGAACTTGTCCTCCAGCACCGCGGACGCGACAAGCCGATTCTTGATGCGCAGGCCCGAAAACTTCTCGGTCGTCTCGACGCGCTGCTGCTGCCTCCGAAGCTCATCGCGCGCCTTCGTCTCGCGTGCGCGCTCGCTCGCGACGGTACTGAACGCGTGGCTCATCGCGAGAGGTGACCACGCCCCGCGTCCGCCCAAAGCGCGCGTGGGTGTGGCGGCGGTGGCGCTCGTCTGCTGCTCACGAATTTCAAAACATCGTTGTTTCCGAACAGCCGGATCTCGGTCTTCTCGGAGACTCGGACGACCAAACTTTCCTCACGTCCGCGTCAGCGGACATTCGTGCACGCGCCGGGCGGCTCCCCAGGAAGACCCGAAGGCGGGTCTTCGTGTGTCGAACCAGAAGCCATGAGCGCCGCGAGCCTTCTGTGCTGCCTGACCGGCTCGGGGCCGTCGGCGCGAAGGCCGGACAGCCGCGGTGTCGCGGCGGACGCTACGCTTCAGGCGACGCGGCACGCGAACTGCAGGGATATCATCGTGCACCCCAAGTTTGTCAAGACACTCGCGTTCCCTCCCCTGGAGTTCTGCCCCATGGACTGGCTCCCCGACGAGGTCATCACCAACGTCCTCACGCACGTGGTGCGTGTTCTCCCGAGGACGAGACGAGCTTCGTCGACGCGACGCGTCGGAGCGCGATCCGACCGTCTCGAAGAGTCTCGGCGCACACCTCGCTTTCCCGAATCCTGCCTGCCGCTTGACTGACCACCCGCATCCCGCGCGGGGTCCGCGCGTCTCCTTCGCTTCAAAACACTCGGCTTTTCCACAGACGGGCGTCGACGCCGCGCGTTTCGCCGCGGTGAATCGGCGCGCGCGCCGGCTGGTAGCGGACGAATCACTGTGGCGCGAGCTGTTCCGCCGCCGGTTCAGGTTCGAGCTCCCACCGGCCTTCGAGCCGCCCGCCGAGGAGGGCGGGTGGCGTGGCGTGTATCGGCATCACCAGACGACGCTCGATCGAATCGTGCGGGGCGAAGCATCCGACGCGACGCGGCGATTCGGCGGCTGCGACGCGTTTTCCCGCGGATTCGCCGACGCGGGGCGCGTCGGGGCGGTTCACGTGTTCCACGGCGGCTCGTTACTCGTGAGCTCGTGAAGATATCGCGCTGAGCTATCGAACGTTTCCCTGAACCCTGTAGAGTATTTGTAACATAGCACCCATGCGACGGTACCAACAGTTCCGCGTTCCCGTCCGTCGGCCACTTCCTCGTCCGGGCCCCGGGTCGTCTCCTTCACTCGAACTCGGCTTCGTCCTCCCCCGGGTCGTCGAGGTCATCGTCCTCGGACGCCATGGTGTCGTCGTGGTCGTGGATCATATCGCCCGTGAGCGAGCCGCGAACTGTTTTCTGGCCGATGGGCTGGACGTCCGCCAGGGCCTTGCGGATGCGCGCGCGCTGAGAAGGGGGGGGGCAGGGGGGGACGATGCCGCGTTTTCGCGGGCGGAACGGCCGGGACGTCGACTTGGGGCGTACCTGCCGCTCGAGCTCGTTCTCCAGGCGCGCCAGCGCGGTTGCCTGGTCCGGCGCCACGGATGCGCCGCCGAGACCCCGCGGGCGCACCGCGGGGCACGTCAGCGGAAACACCACCGGCGCGAGCGGCAACATGGTCGCGCGCGGCCGGGTCTTGGGAGTCGGAGAAACGGCACAGACACAGGCACACTTCCGGAAATCTCGTCAAAAGGTGAACCGCGCCTTGGCTGCCAAGGGTGGTTTCGTTTTTATCACAAGCACCCGCGCGTCGCCGCGATGGCGTACCAGCAGATGCGCGATGCGGGCGCGCAGTACCGGAAAGGCGGCGACCCTTTCGCGCGACCCGCGTTCGACTCGTACGAGACGCAGTACGACCCGGGGTACGACACCCTCGGGTACCAGCAAGGCGGAATGAGACCTCCTCAGAGCCAACAAGTACGTCGTAGTTCACACTCTTCTCGTCTCTTTACGTGGGTACCGGGTGTCGGTCCTGACGCGCAGTCGTCACGAACCGCGTTCGACGTCTTTCCCGAGCGCAACCACCAAGACGACCCACCGAGACGAGGCGACCGCTGCCCCGCGGTACTACCGGTCTCCCTCACTGACCACGGCGCTCTCTCTCCACGATGACACCGAAACAAACTCTCCTCGCAGATGCTGAACGATCCAACCGCCGGGCTCGGGTTCCTCCAGGACATCGACGGTCTGTTCATCCAGGAGCGCGTCGAGTTCCTGGAAGCCTTTACCGGGTGTGACACGAAAAACGTGTACCACATCACGCCCATTCAGAGAGGCGCGCTGCCCGACCCCACCGGCCAGATGCCGCCCGAGTGGATCGAGCGGTTCACGCGGCAGGCCAACTTCTACCCGCTGCTCAAGGCCAAGGAGGAGAGCCAGTGCGCCGAGCGCGTCTGCTGTCCTCTCTTCCGGTCTTTCGAGATGGACTTCAAGGACGGCGCGGGCGCGGTGTTCTTCTCCCTGCGGCGCCCGTACAAGTGCACGGTGCACACGCCGTGCTTCATGTGCGAGCCGCAGGAGTTGCAGCTGCGGGACGCGCACGGCGCCGTCGCCAGCACCGCCCGCGAGGAGTTCCGGTTCGGGTGGTGCTGCGCGCGCTCGTTCGTGGCGGCGGGGGGACACGGGCACAGAAACGGGCTCAGCGAAACGTACGAGAGCGAGGACTACTACCGCGTGCGCACATCGGAGTGCGCGACGAGCTCGGGGAACAACTGCTGCGCGCCTTCGTGTTTCAACGCGTCGTATGACGTCGACGTCTTCGACGCCGGCGAGCGAAGCGTCGTGGCGCGCGCGGCGAACGTGTGGCCGGGATGCAACTGCGCGGGAGCGACGGACCGCTCGAACATCATCCTGCGGTTTCCCCGGGACGCGGACCCGAAACGCCGCGCGGCGCTCGTCGCGGCGGCCATGCTGGTGGAGTTCGCGCACTTCGAGTGGCGCAAAGGGGACAACGAATCGGGGGGGCTCGCGTTGATATGAACGAAACGAAGACCCGAGCGGCGAGCGGGCGGCGTCGCGCGGAGAGGCGGTCAAGGCGGCGACGTCGCCGCGAGGGACGTGGTGGTACGTAACAGGTGCTAGCGAGCGAGTAGAGTCTATGCTAAATGGGTCGCGCGCCTCGGTGGCGTCACACTCTCAGGTGGTTGGGTATGGCATCCGATCCTCCAATCTCCGCGGCTTTCCCCGCCGCGGCGCGCTCGGAAGCCGCCAGCAAAAAGTTGAGCGCGTAGATTTCCCGCCGCCGGCGCTCCTTGGCGTGCGAAGCTGCCTCGCGAGACACGCGGCCCCGGTTCTGCCTCTCCGCCTCCGCGGCGCACCGCGCCGCGCGGCTCGCCTCCTCCTGTTCTCGCGCCCTCTGCACCCGCCGCGCCGCCTCAGCCGCCGCGGTCTCGCGGGCTCGGCGCGACTCCTCGAGAATCGCCGACGCCGCGGCGGCCAGCGAAGGCACGTCCGCCGGAGAACCCCCGCCGAACTGCGCTTCCCTCGACTTGCGCACCCGCGCCGCCGCCGCGGCAGCCGCCGCGTTCGCGCGCGCCTCCCGCGCTGCCGCACTCATCTGCGCATCGGGGTCCAGGGAAGACGCGGCGTTGGCGGCCGCGGCCGCGGCGCGGACGCGCGCGGCGGCGGCGGTCACCGCGAGCGCCGCCGCCGGCGATACGCCACCGGGACTCTTCTCAGGCGCGCCGTCCGACTTCGTCGGCGACTTCATCCCAGGAAACACCAGCGGGGACTTCGGCGACCGAGGCGGCGAGGACACGCTCGTGCTCGTCGTGCTTCGCCGCCGCGCCGGTTTCTTCGCAGGCTCGGTCGACGCCGTGTCCTTCCCGCCGGACGCGGCGGCATCCTTCGCATCAACCTTCGTCCCCTGCTTCCTGGGGGAAGTCAGGGGCGTCGTCGCATTGGACCCGACTGCTCTTCCCGTGCCGTCGGGCGTGCTCGATCCGGGCGAGTAGTCCAGCAACCGCCGCGCGCGCACGGCCGCGGAAGAGGACTCGCGCGCGGATGCCAGAGCCTCCTTCCGCGCAGCCTCGGCCTTCGCGCCTCCGTCCCCACCCCCGAACGCGCGCCTCGCGTTAGTCACCCTCTTCCCCCTCTCTACGATTGCCTTCGCGCTCACCGGTCGCGCCAACACCGCGGACGTCCCGACGACGCCCATCAGGCCCAGTTCCACGACCGCACTTGGTGGCTGCGTCGCCGCGGTCATCGCGAGGAGCGCCCGCCGCGAGTGCCACGGGAGAGCGCCGGCGCGCCTCGAGGTGTTGCAGTCTCGGAAGTTCCGCTTTTGGCTCCAATGAAAAAAAAACCCCGGCAGATGTTGTTTTTATTGTTGCATGTTGGCGACCTCTCTTCTCCCGCGCGCGGCGCCCCTCCCCGGTCGACGCCATTATGGTGTCGACTGGGTCCCTGCTCCGGCTGTCCGCGAGCGCGGCGGTGATGAACGGGATCGTCCCCTCGGCCGTCATGGTGCAGCTCGCCCTGCTCGGCCGCAGGGCGACCGCCCTGCAGGCATCTTTCGGCTTGGTCGTCACCGCCACTTCGTTCGGGAGCGTCGTGTTCAACTTCCTCGTGGACGGGGTGACCGCGAAGGTGGGTAACAGCGTGGGCGCCCGGCGGTACCGCGAGGCTACCGGTCAGGTCAGGATGGCGTTCCTCGCCGCGCTGGTGTGCGGCGGCGTCGCCGCGGCGACACTCCTCGCACTGCGGGACCCCCTGTTTTCGCTGTTCAAAGCCACGCCCGAGGTGGCCATGCACGCCCGCCCGTACTTCTTCGTGCGCAGCGCGGCGGCTCCCGCGCAGTGCTTGGCGAACGCCGCGAGCGGGTGCCTGGGCGGGTACGGGCACGTGCACGCCGCCACGGCGCTGAGCGTGTGCCGCGCGCTCGCGGAGGCGGCGGCTGTGGCGTTGGCGGCGACGCTCGCAAAAACAGACTCCGCGTGCTTCGCGTGGATCGGGTTCGCGTACGCGGCGTGCGCTTCGGCGAACGCGGCGGCGGGGTTGGCGCTGGTGGTGGCGCTGCCGCCCAAGGGCTCGAACGCCAGGCTTCCCGTGCTGGCCTCGTTCTCTCGGGGACAGACCCTCTCAAACGCGAGCGACGCGAGACCTTCGCGTGGCGCCGCGGAGACGGAAGCGCGAGACTCTCCGCGAGACGCCGCCGCCGCCGAAGACGCGGACGCGTCTGAGCTCGAACGCGCCTCCGGTTTGTCCTTTTTCGCGGACGGCGCGTCCATGTTCGTGCGGTCGGTTCTGCTCAACGGCACGTTCTTCGGCGCGATGGTGGTGGCGAGCCGCGAGCTCGGACCCGCGGGCCTCGCCGCGCACAACGTGGTGTGCCAGCTCTGGATGCTCTCGTCCTACGTCGTGGACGGCTTCGCCACCGCGGGCACCGTGACCGGTTCCCGCCTCGTCGGCGAGGCGGCGTCTACTAGGTCCATCGTCGGCGGCTCTTTTTCAACCGTCCTCTCTGAACTCAGGTGGGTGTGCCACAGGCTTTTGGCGTTCGGGTTGTTGGCCGGCGCGGCGTTCCTGGCGCTCGCCTTTTCTTTCCAAGCGCCGCTCGCGGCGCTGTTCACGGCGGACGAAGCGGTGGCTTCGTTTCTGCGCGCGCCCGGCACGTGGCGCACGCTCGCGCTCGCGCAGCCGCTCAACGCGCTGGTGTTCGTGTACGACGGCCTGGTGTATCCGTTCCAGGACTTCGCGTACGCCAGGGAGCTCATGAGCACGGGCGTCGGGTACGTGTTTTTGCCCTCGCTCGCCTTCGTCGCGGCGCGGCGGGAGACGTCGCTCGGCGACATCTGGCGGTGCAAGGTGGCGCTCAACGCGTGGCGGCTGGCGCTGCTGGCCGCCAGGACACACTGGTCACTCACGACCGGGGGGTTCGCGTGGCAGGTGCGCGAGAGCGAGCTTCGTGGGAAGGAAGGTGCGTCGCTCGCGAGGAGGGTGGCGCGAGCGCGAGCCGCGAGAGCCGGCGGCGACGCCGGCGGGGGGGACGGACCCGACGACGACGACGTCGACGACGACGTCGCGTGGACCGCCGCGCCCGCGCGCGAGGAAGTGGACGCGACCGGGGATGACGTAGAGGCGCCTTTGCTTTCTCGGAGATCGGGATCCCCGTGAGGACACTAGATGGATAGGCGCTTCTTTCGGCGCGAGCGGTTGTCGTCTCGTTTCTCGTATGCATAAAAAAACTGTACACGAAAAAAGAGAAGACAAGGCAAAACGAGCAGCCCGACCACGACACGTTCGATCCCGCGCGCACACCTCGACGCGCCTCACCGCCGCGGGTCACCCGAGGTTGTCCGAAGTTGTGCGGGCGTGTGCATCAGCGCGGCGGAGATGGAGCACCCCCCCGAGGTGCACGCGGAGCTGGCGCGTCTGCAGGCCGTTGCCGAGGCGCGCGAGGCTGCCGCCGCCGCCGCCGAGCCCGAGGGAAAGCCGTACTTCGACGAGGTGGCGAAGCGCGCGCGCGCCGCGCACGCCTCAGCGTGCGCTCTGGTGGCGGACCCGCCTGCTCGCGGCCCGCCTCCGCCCCTCCCCGTGCCCCGCGTGCACTGCTCCGAGCTCCCGCTCGCGCGGTTCCGCCGCGAGTTCTGCTCGCGGTCCGCGCCGGTGGTCATCACCGGCCTCGGGCCGCACCTCACCGAGGATGGCGAGAAGGGCGCCGACTTGGCGTGGCTGCGGAAGCACGGCGGCACGAAGAAAGTCGCCGTGAGCCTGGATAACGCGCACGTCAGCTCAACGCTGGCGTGTAAAGACACAGAGGTGTTGAACCTGGGCGAGCACCTCGACCGCGTCTTGAAGCTGGACGATCCCAACCTCGAGCCGACCGCTCCAGGCTTCGGCGCTCGCGACGGCGACGGGACGTACCTCTACGATTGCGCCACACCTTTAAAGTTGCCGAGCGTCTTGGGTTCGTTGCGAATCCCGCGGTACTTCGCGCACGACTTCCTGCAGCGCACGCGGTACCCGCACGCGTTCACGGCGTCGTGGCCGTCGCTGTTCGTAGCGGCGCCGCACACGAAGTCCTCCCTTCACGTCGACCAGTGGCGGGGGAACTTCTGGATGGCGATGGTCAAGGGGACCAAGCGCTGGACGCTGTTCCACGCGGACGACGTCGCGTTCTGCGCGCCGGACTACGCGCGCGGGACGCTCGACCCGGCGTTCCCCAGGCTGCACGAGATGGACGAGGCGCGCGAGCGCGAGCGACGCGAAGAGAGCGCGAAAACGAAAACGAAAACGACGCCCTTCCACGGCGCGTTTCCTTTTCTGCCCTTCGCGCGGCGGTGGGACGTGGACCTCGGCCCCGGCGAGGTGCTTTTCGTGCCCGGCGGGTTCCCGCACGTCGTGCACAACCTGGACGTCACGGTGTCCTTCGCGGGCAACTACGTGGACGAGAGCAACCTGGACGCGGCGCTGCGGGACATGGCGCTGCTCGGCGCCAAGTACGGCGACGCGATGCGGAAAAGTCACGAGGCCGTCGACGAGGTGTGGTTCGACGAGGCGGACGAAGTCTGGGTGGAGGAGCCTCTGGAGCCGCACCAGCTGGTGGTGCGGTACGAGGACTACCGCGGGGGGGCGGCGGGGTTCTGGGGCGCGGCGGACTGGCAGGGCGTCGAGAGCGCGGAGAGCAAAGCCGAGACGGTGGCGTAGGACGCGCGAGGGAGGGTGGGTGTTTTTTCCCGAAAGCGCGGTCGCGCGTCGAAAAACTCACGCTCCCGCGGTTCGAGCGCAAAAATTTTTGTCCCGTCGGGAGCCTTCCGTGTCGCTGCTCGGTACGTCTTGTACGAAACGCGTTTCGACAGATGAAACGCGCGCGCGCCCAAAAAACTTCTAGCGCGCCTCGCGCCGGGCGGGAAAACCGATTTTCAAGTTTAGCCTTTTGGGGGGTTCGTGGGCCGGTCAAACGACCCAAGCGCGATTTCCCGGGTTCGCTCTCGTGACGGTCTGGGACTCGGAAAACCTTTCCGTAAACCGCGACCCTTTCAACCGCGCCGATCAACGGAAAGCGCACCGGTCAACGCGCGTTCGTTTCGCATCCTTTCGCGCGCGCGTGACTGAATGCGCATACGGAATGTCACCCCCGATTTTTGGGTGCGCTCGGCGGGGGCGAAAGCGACCTTTGGGCGTCTCGGCGCGCGGCTCGACCCAAAACGCCGCGCCGCGTCTCTGACTAGGACTTTCCGCGTTGTTACATCCGCGTGATGAGCGCGACGGGAGACGAGGTGTTTCGTGATCGCGGTCCGCACTTCACACGCCGCGCGGCTGGTTTCGCGCGACACTGAAGAAGCACGAGGAAACGTCGTCTCGAGCACCCTAAGCGCTCGTTCGATACCCCGCCCGCGCGCGCCTCGCACAGTCGCGCTCGCCTCGCCAGCGGACCGCCGGTGACGGAGAGGAAGTTTCGCGCTTTTTTCTCCATCGAGGCTCCGGGTCGCACTTCGCGATCCCGCCTTCGTCCGGACCGCGGCCTCGCGCGCGCGCGTGAACGCACATCGCGCCGCGGCACGCCCCGCCGACCTCGACATGGACAATACCCAGCTTCCACCGGGGATGTTCACCCCCGAAAGGCCGCGGAACGCCAACGGCGACAGCACCATCGACCAGGTACGCCAGCTTTTCCCTTGCCGGCATCGCTTTCCCGCCTGAAGTTTTTTATCCCGCAAGCCGCGCGCGCGCCGCGCGCGCGCCGCGAACGCCGGCGCGACCCGCGCGCGCCTCGCCCGTTGAAACGCGTGTGTACATTCCTCAATCGACCACCCCTCCCGCTGACCGGTTCCGCCCCTCCCGAACCGCAGGTGGCCTCGTTGTCGCCCTTCTTCGACTTCGCCAGCACCCTGTCTCCCATTGCGCCTTCTCGCGCGCTTGGAGGTCAGGGCATGGGTGACGCGGGAAGCGCGCACCTCACCGCGCTGGCCGGCGCGCGCTCGCCCACGCCGCTGTGCTTCAACTCCCCGAACGCGCACAAAAGGTACGTCTGCTCCCGCCCTTTTCTGAATCTCGACCTCCCGCCCCGCACCCGCCTCCGGACGGCGACGACGCGAGGTTTCCCCGCTCACACGATCTCCCGCCCTCCCGCTTCGCGCGCGCAGCGCTGCGCTTGCCGGCAAGTCCGGTGGCGACCGTAAGCGGAGCAACCTGAGCAAGGGCGAGCAGCCCGCCGCGCTGGAAGAGGTGGCGCTGAGCGCCAGCGCGGACGTGCTTCACTCCGTGACTGCGTTCGCGCAGTCTCCCCTTCGCCCCGGCGTCCTCGACGACATCACCGACGTCGCCAGCGTCGCG
>MDSV01167345.1_pt1 | contig 18623 bp, 17 predicted proteins | sample 810851 | NCBI WGS metagenome assembly MDSV01 (sample SAMN05326640, study PRJNA326480) | marine metagenome | isolation source: seawater | place: Atlantic Ocean: North East | collected 2012 | reverse complement strand
TGGTCAATAATTATTGGAGGAGACTCACATACAAGAATGTCAAAAGGAGTTGCATTTGGAGCTGATTCAGGAACAGTTGCTCTAGCACTAGCAACAGGAGAAGTCTCTATGCCCATTCCAGAATCTGTAAAAGTTACTTTCAAAGGAAAAATGAGAGAACATACTGATTTTAGAGATGTTGTACATGCAACTCAATCACAAATGTTAAAATACTATGGAGGAGAAAATATTTTTCAAGGAAGGATTATTGAGGTGCATATTGGAACATTGCCTTCAGATCAAGCATTTACATTTACAGACTGGACAGCAGAAATGAAGGCAAAGGCATCAATATGTATTTCAGAAGATAAAACTTTAATTGAATCGTTAGAAATCGCAAAAAAAAGAATTCAAGTGATGCTTAAAAAAGGAATGGATAATGATAAAAAAGTTTTACATTATTTAATTCAAAAAGCTAATAAACGAATAAATCAAATTAAATCAGGTAAAAAACCCGCATTAAGTCCTGACGTTAACGCAAAATATTATGCAGAGTTTGAGGTGGATTTAGATATTATATCTCAACCTATGATAGCCGACCCAGATGTTAATAATGAAGATATTTCAAAAAGATATACACATGATACTATAAGACCATTATCTTTTTATAATGGGCAAAAAAAAGTAGATTTGGGTTTCGTTGGTTCATGCATGGTACATAAAGGAGATCTAAAGATAGTATCCCAAATGCTGAAAAACATTGAAAAATCTAATAAAGCAATTAAATTCAAATCACCACTAGTTGTTACAGCTCCAACATACAATATAATAGATGAGTTAAAGGATGAAGGGGATTGGGAGATTCTACAAAAATATTCTGGATTTGAGTTTAATGATGAAAAACCTAAAAATAAGGCCCGAACTGAATATGAAAATATGATGTATTTAGAAAGACCTGGATGTAATTTATGTATGGGTAATCAAGAAAAAGCAGAAAAGGGTGATACTGTAATGGCTACATCAACTCGTTTATTTAAAGGACGTGTTGTAGCTGATTCCGACAGAAAGAAAGGCGAATCATTGCTTGCATCAACCCCTGTTGTTGTTTTATCTGCTATTTTAGGAAGGACACCAACAATAGAAGAATATGAAAAGGCTGTTCAAGGAATTAATTTAACCAAATTTGCTCCTCCTAAAAATCAACTTTGTTCGTAATTGTTTTTTAAATTGTAATTTGGTATATCTTTTAGAAAATTAATTTTTCTTTTTTGGTAATCTACTTTACAACAAAAATGTTGGATACCATTGGTAACAACTAAAAAATTTGCTTTTAAATCAAAGTTATATCTAGAAATTTGATTAAAGGCTTCTTGTGTAATTTTAATTTTTGGCGACTTACATTCAACAAGAAGATTTATGGATAAATTAGTATTGTATATAACTATATCTGCACGATGTTTTAAACTATTATAATTAATGCTATGTTCTATCTTAATTAAACCAAGTGGATAATTTTTGTCTTTATTTAAATAATGAATAAAACTTTGTCTGACCCATTCTTCATCTGTTAATAAAACATATTTATTTCTTACACAGTCAAAAATTTGGATTCTATTTGCAAGTCTCTTAATTTTGGGGTTGTATGAAGGTAAATTTAATTTTATCAATTCCATCAAAAAGTTATGAAATATAAAGATATAGTTTTATCAATCAAGAAAAAGGATTTTTTACCTATTTATTTTCTTTCAGGTGATGAAAAATATTATATTGATGAATTAATTGATTTTTTTATGAAAAGTGTACTTGAAGAGGAAGAAAAGATTTTCAATCAAGTTGTACTTTATGGAAAAGATACTGATATTGATCAAATTATATCTGAATCAAAACAATTTCCAATTGGAGCAAAGAATAGATTAGTTGTTGTGAAAGAAGGTCAAAACTTAAAAAATATTGATAAACTTGAAAACTATATTAACGATCCCCAAAGAAGTACAGTATTAGTAATTTGTTATTTCAATAAAACTCTAGATAAAAGAAAAAAATTTGGAAAAAACTTATACAAACAAGGTTTTGTTTTTGAAAGCAAAAAACTATATGACAACCAAATACCTAACTGGATTGAAGCATACTTAAATAAAAAAAAGATTACGATCGATACCAAAGCAACTATTTTATTGTCAGAGTTTCTAGGAAATAATTTATCTAAAATTAAAAATGAAATAGAAAAACTTCTGATCATAACTAAAGAAAATCATATTACACCACAATTAATTGAAAAACATATTGGAATTAACAATGATTATAATTTATTTGAATTACAAAATGCGCTTGGTGAAAAAAATTATAAAAAAGTTAGTTTGATAATTAGTCACTTTATTTCAAATGAAAAAAAATATAATATTGTTTCTATCATAAGTAATTTATTTTATTTTTTTCAAAAAATTTTTCTGCTAAAATCTTTAAAAAGAAACGAAAATGCATCCACTGTATTAAAAATACATCCTTTTTTTCTTAAACAATACCAAAAGGCTGCATTTAATTATTCAAACAAACAACTCTTTCATATATTTGAACTCTTAAAAAATTACGACCTTAAGTCAAAAGGAGTTAAAAATAAAGTTAAAAACAAAGAGCTAATAAAAGAACTTATGCTAAAAATAATACTACAATAATGTATAGAATAATTTTTATTTGCATATCATATTTGTTTTGCATTAGTTTTTTAAATGCTCAAAACAATTCATCAAGAACTACATTAAGAGGTTTTGTTTTTGAAAAAAATACAAGCGAGCCTATTATGTTTGCTAATGTTATTTTACAAGGTATTGACAATAAAAATATATTAAAAGGTGCTGCTACAGATGTCAATGGTTTATATAATATAACATCATTGGAATCAGGAAATTATAAATTAATTGTTACATATATTGGTTACGACACAACTGAACTTAATATATTCATTAAAGCTGGAGAGGTCAAAACAAAAAATATTGAGATTACTGAATCAAGCGTAAAACTAAATGAAGTTAAAATATCAGGTGAGAGAATTGAAATGAAAACGGAAGTGAAAGCTGCTTCAATAAAAATCACAAGTCAAGACTTGAAAATTATTCCTTCAATTGGAGGCGAACCTGATTTAGCACAATATATGCAAATAATTCCTGGAGTTGTTTTTACAGGAGACCAAGGTGGTCAATTATATATTCGTGGTGGATCCCCAATCCAAAATAAAGTTCTACTAGATGGCATGACCATTTATAGTCCTTTTCACTCAATTGGATTATTTTCTGTTTTTGATAGTGATATAATAAGAACAACTGATGTTTATACTGGTGGATTTGGAGCTGAATATGGAGGAAGAGTTTCATCTATTATGGACATCAAGACTGTTGATGGTGGAAAAAAGTTATCTGGAAAATTATCCTCTAATACGTTTGGCTCGAAAGTGTTAGTTAAAGGACCTATTTCCAAAAATAAAAAATCATCTTTTATTTTATCTGCTAAAACATCCTACTTAGATAAATCATCAGAAATATTCTATAAAGAACCAATATTATTTTTTGACAATAAAGGACTTCCATACTCTTTCACCGATATATATTCAAAAATATCATTTCAAGGAAATAATGGAAGCAAATTAAGTGTCTTTGGTTTTAATTTTACTGACAAAGTTAATTATGAAAATGTTTCGAAACTAAATTGGAAATCAAATGGCATTGGATCTCAATTTACTCTTTTACCAAATGGATCACCAATATTGATTGAAGGAAATATTGCATATTCAAATTATTTAATTGAATTAAACGAAATTGCCTACCCATTAAGATCTAGTAGCATTAGTGGCTTTGATATGGGGCTAGACTTTACATCTTTTCCCAACCAAGGGAAATTAAAATATGGTTTTGACATTCATGGTTTTTCAACTGACTTTACTACATACAATTCAATAAATCAACAAGTTGATCAAGATGAAAATACAACTGAGTTTTCTTCATATTTCAATTATCAATTTAAAAGTATAAGATGGATTGTTGAACCTGGATTAAGATTGCAATATTATGGTAAACTTGGAACATCTTTAGAGCCTAGAATTGGTATAAAATACATTACATCTGAGAATTTAAGATTAAAATTAGCTGCAGGAAATTACTCTCAAAATATCCTAAGCACTTCATCAGATCGAGATATTGTTTCTCTGTTTAACGGAACAATATCATCTCCAGAAGATATAAAAGATAATGACGGGTCAGACCTGAAACAGAAATTTCAAAAATCTCAACATTTAATTCTTGGAATTGAATTTGATCTTAATGATAATATAGATTTACAAATAGAAGGGTATATAAAAGATTTTAGTCAGCTAACAAATATTAATAGAAATAGAATCGATGAAAGTGATCCTGAATTTATAATTGAAAGTGGCATTGCAAAAGGAATTGATTTATTGTTAAAATATAAAAAGGATAATATTTATTTATGGACAGTATACTCTTACGGATCCATTACAAGAAAATTTAATGAACTTATATATAATCCAAACTTTGACAGGAGACACAATATTAATTTTGTAGCTTCATATAACTATGGAAAAAATAAAACCTGGAAAACTGACCTGCGTTGGAATTTAGGATCAGGATTTCCTTTTACACAAACACAAGGTTTTTATGAACAAATTTCATTTTCTGATGGAATAAATACTAATTATAATTCTGAAAATGGAAATTTGGGAATAATTTACAGTGATTTAAACGAAGGAAGATTACCTTACTACCATAGACTTGATTTATCTACCTCAAAAAAAATAAAGTTTAATGAGAAATCTTCACTTGAAATTTCAGGATCAATCACCAATATATACAATCGAGAAAATATTTTTTATTTTAACAGAATAAAAAATGAACGAATTAATCAATTACCGTTTATGCCAAGTATAGGTGTAAACTTTTTGTTCTAGTAATTATTTTTTGAATAGAAATAGGATTATTAGTTTGAAATATTAATTTTGCAATCAAATGGTAATTGAGAATTGAAAAAAAAATTAACCAAATATATTTTTGTAACCGGAGGAGTTACCTCATCGCTAGGAAAAGGAATTATATCGGCTTCTCTTGCAAGGCTATTGAAATCAAGAGGATTTCAAGTTACAATACAAAAACTTGACCCATATATAAATGTTGACCCTGGAACAATGAACCCATACGAACATGGAGAATGCTTTGTGACAGATGATGGTGCCGAAACTGACTTAGATTTGGGTCACTATGAAAGATTTTTAAATCAAAGCACATCTCAAGCAAATAATGTCACAACTGGAAAAATATATCAAACAGTAATTGATAAGGAAAGAAAAGGTGATTACCTTGGCAAAACAGTTCAAATTATTCCCCATATTACAGATGAAATTAAAAGACGTATTCAATTACTGGAAAAAAAAGAAAATTATGATTTTATTATTACAGAAATTGGAGGTACTGTAGGAGACATTGAAGCACTTCCATATATTGAAGCTGTTAGGCAGTTAAGATGGGAGCTAGAAAATAATGCTTTATTTATTCATCTAACATTGATACCCTATTTATCTGCCGCAGGTGAGTTAAAAACTAAACCTACTCAACATTCAGTAAAAACTTTATTAGAGTCTGGAATTCAACCTGATATTCTTGTTTGTAGAACCGAACATAATCTTAACAAAAAGATTAAGTCAAAAATTGCAAGTTTTTGTAATGTAGATATTGATGCCGTAATTGAATCAAGAGATGCCTCAACAATTTATGAAGTTCCAATATTGATGAAAAAACAAAAATTAGATTCAGTAATTCTAAAAAAACTAGACTTAAAATCTAAGAAGAAGATTGATTTAAATAATTGGATAGAATTTTTATCAGCTCTAAAAAACCCTAAAGATGAAGTTAGAATAGGAGTTATTGGTAAATATGTTGAGCTTCAGGACGCATATAAATCTATTTCTGAAGCAATCATTCACGCTGGGGCATATAATTCATGTAAGGTAGAGGTAGAATGGATACACTCGGAAAAAATAAATAACTCTACTGTTAAAGAAAAATTAAAAAATTTATCTGGGATTTTAGTAGCTCCTGGTTTTGGTGATAGAGGTATGGAGGGGAAAATTGCCTCAATTAAATATGTTCGTGAAAATAACATTCCGTTTTTTGGAATCTGTTTAGGAATGCAGTCAGCTGTAATTGAATTCTCTAGAAATGTACTAAAATTGAAAAACGCTGACTCAACTGAAATGAATATAAATACCGAATATCCTGTTATAGACTTAATGAAAAGTCAAAAAAATATAAATGAAAAAGGCGGCACTATGCGTCTTGGAGCTTATAAATGTAAATTAGTTAACGAATCAATAGCTAAAACAGCTTATAAGAAAAATAATATTTCTGAAAGACATAGACATCGTTTTGAGTTAAATAATAAATACAAAACTAAGCTAGAAAAGGCAGGTATGCTTGCATCTGGTATTAATGAAAAAAATAATTTAGTAGAAATTATTGAAATTCCAAACCATAGATGGTTTCTTGGTGTACAATTTCACCCTGAATATAAAAGTACGGTTTCGCAACCACACCCACTTTTTATTAATTTTATTAATGCTTGTTTAAAATATAAATCAAATGGATAAAAATTCTTTAACTGGAGCAATATTAATTGTATTAATTTGGATTGTCTTCAGTACCTTTTTTTTAAATAGTGGTAGTGAAAATAAACAAAAAATAGACAGAACACAATTTGATTCTGAACAAAGAATTATAAATGAAGTAGATTTTGAAAATCAAAATTATATTAATAATGAATTAGAGATTGAAGAACCAAGTATCTTTAAAAATCTCAAAACAGGAGAAGATGGAGTTGAAGTATTAGAAAATGAAAAAATTAAATTGTTAGTTAATAGAAAAGGAGGAGGAATTGAGTCAGTTTTCATTAATGATTATAAAACATATGATGGAGAACCTCTTGACTTATTTTCAAAAAATTCTAAACTTAATATACAATTTTACAACAAAAATGTTATTAATACCTCTGAGCTTTATTTTAAACCATCTTTTTCAGGAAATGAATTAAGAATGCTTTTAGAATTTAACGAAGAAGAATACATAGAATATGTTTATACAATTTCTGATGATTATTTAGTTGATTTTGACATAAATTTTAATGGAATAAATAATATAATTAATAATAATTATTTAAATCTTGAATGGGAAATGATAACTCCCAAAACTGAAAAGAGTAAATCAAATCAAGATATGTATACTGGTTTATATTATCAAGATAGTTCTGATAAAGAAGTAGATAATTTAAGTTTAACAAAAGAAGATGAAGAAATAATTAAATACAAACTAAATTGGGTAGCATTTAAACAACAGTTTTTCAGCGCTATTCTAATTGCCAAAGATGGCTTTGACAAACCAATTACATTAAAATCAACATCAAATGATAATGAAAATTTAATTAAGGATCTATATGCAAGTTTCGAAATTCCTATTGAAAAAAACAACTCACAACAAGACATTAACTTACAATTTTATTTTGGACCAAATCACTATAAAACACTTCAAAAATATGACTCAAAATTTGAAGATCTTGTCCCCTTAGGTTGGGGTATATTTGGTTGGGTTAATAAATATATTATAATTAATATTTTTGATTTCCTAAGTAGATATATTACAAACTACGGTATTATCATCCTATTGTTAACTATAATCATTAAACTTAGCTTGGCTCCATTTACATATAAAGCATTCCTTTCTCAAGCAAAAATGAAGGTTTTAAAGCCAGAAATTGATAAAATTAACGAAAAACATAAAGGTAAAGATCCAATGAAAGTTCAACAAGCTACAATGAATTTTTACAGAAAAGCTGGAGTTAATCCAATGGGAGGTTGTTTACCAATGTTGTTTCAATTTCCTATCCTTATTGCTATGTTTAGATTTTTTCCTGCTTCAATTGAGTTAAGACAACAATCCTTTTTATGGGCAGATGATTTATCAGCATATGACTCAATTTATGAACTAGGTTTTTCAATACCATTTTATGGTGATCATGTTAGTCTTTTTACTCTTCTGATGACAATTTCTACTTTGTTATATACCAGAATGAATAGTTCAATGGCAACTGGTCAAATGGCACAAATGAAATGGATGATGTATTTAATGCCTATTATGTTTTTAGGATTTTTTAATAATTATGCAGCTGGTTTATCATATTATTATTTTTTAGCAAATATGTTTACATTCGGACAACAAGCAATTATGAAGACTACAATTGATGAAAATAAATTATTAGCTCAAATTGAAGAAAACAAGAAAAAACCAAAAAAGAAATCTAATTTTCAAAAAAAATTAGAAGAACTTCAAAAAAAACAAGAAAGAAGATTAAAAAATAGAAAATAACTGTGAAATTTTATTTTTTTCTAATATTTATTTTTACTTCATGCAATACTATTAAAGATATAAATACTAAAGAACCGTTAATTTCTTTACAACGAACAGCATGCTTTGGAGAGTGTCCTATTTATAAATTTGAAATATACTCAAGCGGTGATTGTATTTATTATGGCAAAAAATTTGTAGATAAAATAGGACAATATAAATTTCAACTTAAAAAAAATGATATTGATCTAATTATATCAAGGGCTAAAGAAATTAATTTTAAAAAAATGGATGATAGATATACTAGCGCAATAACTGATTTACCTACAACATATATCAAAATTAAAAACAAAAAAATTATTGATTATTCAAATGCTCCCAAAGAACTAAGAGATATAGAAAAACTAATTGATGAAATCTGTTTTAAAGTTATAAATCAGTGATTTTTTCTAAAAAAATTGCCATTGCTTTCTTCTTTTGATTATCAAACTTGTAACAAATACGATTTTTTAAATAAAATTTCACTGTCTTGTAATCAATATTATTAATTGAATTAGTTTTTAAAGCACAGTCAATGTTATTAATGCCATATAAAAAAGAAGAATTAATTTCATTTAATATGTTTTGACTTATTTCTTTTTTTGCTATCCAACAAGCAAACACAAATGGCAACCCTGTCATTTTAAACCAAGCTTCAGATAAATCATAAACATACTTATGTTTTTTATGTAAATTAAAAGCTTTATCTCCAATAACTAATGCTGCTTGAGATTTGGATATGTTTTTTTCAAAACCATCAGTAGTTTTTTTTAGATCAGGATTTATCTTATAAAAATTCTTTAATAACAATTTTAAAAGTTTAACAGAAGTAATTGAATGATAATCAATTAAAATTTCCTCAACATCATAAATTGGAGTATCAGAAAATATACAAACAGTATCAACTTTGCCATTAGAACCAATACAATAATTAGAAAAAATATTAAAATTTTGTAATTTATTAATTGCAGCAACTGGCACTAATCCAATATCTATTTCATTATTTAAAAACTTTTTAGCACTTACTGAAGGAATATGAAGAGATAAGTCTAGATTTTTATATATAGTATGATTCTTAATTCCATAAATAAATGGAACACTATTTAAATATGATACAATTGAAATACGATTTGTCATAAAAAATTAACTACTTTGTTAACCGCAACAATTATTATATAAAATGTGACAAATATTTTAAGAAAAACGCCTCCAAAAAAACCAATTAATGCTCCTAACGCAACTTTAATAGAGCTTAAAACAGAATTATCTTTGTTATCTAAAAACGCTCCAATAAATGCTCCAACAAAAGGTCCTAAAACAATACCAAAGGGTAAAATAAAAATACCGACAAGCAGACCAATAGTAGTACCCATAATTGCTTTTTTTCCACCACCAAATCGTTTTACACCATATATTTGAAGCCAATAGTCCAATATGGTTATAATTAGAATAATGAAAAACATTACAATTAAAAAATTAAAACTAAAACTATGATCAGTAAAATTATGCATTACTACAAGTGATAGATACGCAATTGGTGGACCTGGAACAATTGGAAATACACAACCTAATAAACCGACAAAAAGTAAAACAAATACTAAAATTTCCACATATCAAAAATAATAAAAAGATAGATGCTATATAGTTACAAATCTTAATTTAAATATTATTTTTGCTATTTAATTTATTTGCATGAAAACAGACTCATTAAAAGCAATATCTCCAATTGATGGAAGATATAATAAAAAGACTTCCATTTTACAAAATTATTTTTCTGAATATGCATTAATCAAATATAGAGTACAGGTTGAAATTGAATACTTTATTGCTTTATGTAATAATCAAATTACTGAACTAAATCATTTTTCATCAGATAAATTCACACAACTTAGAAAAATATACCAAAATTTTAATCATCAAGATGCCTCTAGAATAAAAGAAATTGAAGAAAAAACTAATCATGATGTAAAAGCTGTTGAATACTTTATAAAAGAAAAATTTAAAGAACTTAATATTGATGAATTTAAAGAATTTATTCATTTTGGCTTAACTTCTCAAGACATAAATAATACAGCAGTTCCGCTTTCTGTTAAAGAATCTATAAATAATGTTTACGTAAAAGAATTAAAAAGTATTATTTCAATATTGAAAAGTAAAAGTGAGGAATGGGAAAAAATATCTTTACTTGCTAGAACACATGGACAAGCAGCATCACCAACTAGAATGGGTAAAGAAATTAATGTTTTTATAGAAAGAATTGATGAACAACTTAAATTATTAAATAATATTCCATTTAGCGCAAAATTTGGTGGAGCAACTGGGAATTTTAATGCGCATCATGTAGCGTACAAAAATATTGACTGGAAAGAATTTGCAGATAGATTTATAAATGATGTTTTTGTGATGAAACGACAACAAACTACTACACAAATAGAACACTATGATCATCTTGCTGCTTTGATGCATAACATGTGTAGAATAAATACAATACTAATTGATTTATGTAAAGACATATGGACATATATATCATTAAACTACTTTAACCAAAAAATCAAAGAAGGTGAAGTTGGTTCTTCTGCTATGCCACATAAAGTAAATCCAATTGATTTTGAAAATGCTGAAGGAAATCTTGGAATTGCTAATTCTATATTTGAATTTTTAGCAAAAAAACTTCCAGTTTCCAGACTACAAAGAGATTTAACTGACAGTACAGTCTTAAGGAATATTGGAGTTCCATTTGCCCATACCATCATAGCTTTTTTATCTATTCAGAAAGGATTAAACAAATTACTTATTAATGAACAAAAGATAAGTAAGGATTTAGAAGAAAATTGGGCTGTAGTAGCTGAAGGTATACAAACAATTTTAAGAAGAGAAGGTCATCCGAATCCGTATGAGACTCTAAAAGATTTAACAAGAAAAAACGAGAAAATTAATGCTGACAGCATAAAACATTTTATTGAAAACTTAAATGTTGATGAAAATATTAAGCAAGAGTTAAAAAACATCACTCCATTTAACTATACAGGTATTTAAAATAATATTTTGTTTTTTTGAAGATATTCTTCCCAATTCCACAAAAAGTGTTTTAATAAATTTTTAAGTTCATTATAAAATATTGGGTTTGGCTTGTTTTTTCGCTTAAACAAATCCCCTTGGTATTCATTTATATTATATTTTTCAAAAATAGCATAAGCCATAGTATTAATTACAGGGTCACCTTTCTTTGTAATATCATTAAAGTAATTTTCATAGCCAACAAATCTCTCAATTGCTAAATGTTGTTCATTTTCATCTAAGTCTTTATAAATTTCATCCAGAACATTTTTTCTGATATTAACCACTTCAGGTTCTTCAAAATAATTTTCTAAATTTTTTATATTACCTAAAAAAATAACATTACTAAACCAACTTATCATATCTTCTTTGATGTTTGGATTACTTTCTAAATTGTTATTGTTATTGATAAAATCTTGTATTTCTACAAAGCCATTCTCAATTACGTTATTTAGAGCTGCAACATAAATTGAAATAGCAGATTCAATCTTTATCTTCCTTTTATTAGATAATAAACCAAAAAATTTAATCATAACTTGAATTGTATTTTAGCTTCATTAGTAATAAAGTCACCTATTGACAAACATGCTGTAGCAGCAGGTGATGGCGCATTTATTACATGAATATTATTTTTTGTTTTTATAACTTTAAAATCATCAATTATTGAACCATCCTTAGATAACGCCATAGCTCTAACACCGCTTCTATGCTCTATTATATCATTCATAGTTAACGAAGGTAACATTTTTCTTAATTCTTTCAAAAATAAAAATTTTGAAAAAGCTCTACTGTATTCATTTAAACCAAATTTCCAATTATTTATGAACAATTTTCTAGTTCCAGAAAAGGATAATGCCTGAAATGTATCTTTTAAATTAAAATCTGTTTTATTATACCCTTCTCTTTTAAATGTGAAAACTGCGTTTGGCCCACATTCAATATCACCATTAGTCATTCTAGTAAAATGAACTCCTAAAAATGGAAATTTTGGATTTGGAACAGGATAAATTAAATTTTTAACCATATGCTTTGCATTGTTTTTTAACTTAAAATAATCACCTCTGAATCCTACAATCTGCAAATCAAGAGATTTAATTTCAGAAGAGGCTAATCTATCAGAAAATAATCCACCACAAAATATAATATGTTTGGTGAAAAATTCTCCTCTGCTTGTTTGTAAATTTTGATTTGAATAATTTAATAATTTGCATGTAGTTAAAATCCTACTTTTTTTATTAACTGAAACAATATTTCTAGCAAGTGAGTTTGTCACTTCCTCATAATTAATAATACCAGATTGTGGAACCCATAAAGCAGACACACCATTTGCATACGGTTCAATTGATTGAAACTCTTTCTTATTTAGTATTTGTAAACCACTCAAACTATTTTTTTCGCCATTGCTTTTTAATTTATGTAGATAATCGCATTGATCATCGTTAATTGCAACGACTATTTTACCACATACATCGTGATTTATATTGTTTTCAATTGCGTAATTTACTAGCTGTTGTCGACCCTTTACACAATTATTAGCTTTTAAACTATTTGGTTTATAATATAATCCTGAATGAAGAACTCCTGAATTTCTTCCTGTTTGATGTTGTGCAAGTTTACTTTCTTTTTCAAGAACTAATAATTTTAATTTTGGGAATTTTGTTTGTAATTTATAAGCAGTTGCTAGTCCAACTATTCCTCCACCTACTATTGCTATATCAAATGAATTGTTCAAGAATAGTTAATTTTTGATTGTAAAAACTCTGGAAATATTAAAACCAAAATAGATATTTCCATTAAAAAAATTACTATTTGTTTCGGTAATAAATATTGGCTCTATCATTGCGGGTGAATTACTTAAATGTAATTGAAAAACATGCCCTCCTGTTTCAATATCAAATCCCAAAGACAAAACATTATCATTCATTGAATTGTAAATTTGAGGAAAGGTTTCTGCATTTATAGAAACTCTGTTTGAAAGCTTATATCTAAACCCGATACCAATTGATATATTATCATTACTTTTTCTAGAGCTTTTATCTAATAAATTATAATGAATAAAAGTTGGTGAAAATTGAACAGAAAAATCTCTGTTAAATTTTCTAGCAATTAAAATCTGATGACTATAAATTAATTGATTAGTAAACAAGAAAGATGATTTTTTTCTATCTTCATCTGTATATTGATTTAAGTAAGAAGCAGAATTCACAACAACGGTTAATGGAAATTTTTTTACACCTTTTGCTTGTCTTATTAACCTGATTTTAAGATTCCCATCTAAAGTTTTAGAAACCGAACTTCTTCCGATTCCTATTGCTATCCAGTTATTTACACCATAATCAAAACTGAATCTTACTTGCGCATAATCTAATCCATACAAATTATAAAATCCTGAATTTATTGGACCAAACCTATGTTGAATATTAAATTTAAGTTCGTTTTTTGATGTGATTTCTACAGACTGTCCATTAACAATTTTTGTACCTTTAAAAATATATGACGCATATTCAGTTTCATCTTTTTCATTAATTAGTGATAATAAATTTTCTTGGGCTACAACTTTAAAATTTAAAAACAAAAAAAGAAAAAATAAACTTTTAACCTTCATATTTATCAAGTTGAATTTCAACATCAACATCAATTACTTCTGCAATATTATACATAACAATTTTTGGAATATCAATATTATAATCTTCAAGCTTTACGCTGAATTTAGCTTTAATTACAACATTATTTTTATTAACATTTAATGTTCCTTCAGCGGTAATACTATTTGTAACTCCATGAATATTTAATTTTCCTTTAACTTTAGCAAAACCATTTTCTTTTAACTCTACAACATTTCCAACAAATGTTGATTTTGGATAAATATCAGATTCTAAATAATTTTCATTAAAATGTTCTTGCATTAATTTTTTTGGAAATATAAAATCTTTAATCTTTACTGAAAAAACTAACTCACTCGTTGATGCATTATAAACTGCACCAACTTTTTTATTAACTGCTTGGATATTTTCAATTGGAGCTTCAGAAAAAAAAGTGACAATTCCTTCTTTGCCTACAAAATTTTGAGCATTAGTTTTAAAACAAAAGAATATTAAAAAAACACTAATTATTTGGCGCACCATTTTCATCCCATTTTTTTAAAATTTGAATTTCATTGTCAGATAACTTTTGACCAGATGGGGGCATAACTCCAGCAGCGTCTGTATCTCTTTGGATTCTATCTAAAAGCTTTCCATTTTCCATATACAATTTGATTTGAGCATAAGTTTGGAGTAATCCATTTTGACTATTGTTTCTGTGGCATTGGACACAATTTTGCTCAATTATTGGCTTAACACATTCAGAAAAAATTGGTGATGGCGTACTACAAAGATCTATTTCATTATATGTACAAGAAGATAATATTATCGTGAAAAAAAACAAAAATCTCATTTTGCAAATTTAGTCAATTAAACTTAATTTTGTTAATTAGATATAATCCTATTGAAAATAAAAAAATCACTACCCACAATGCTATTCTTTGATCGAAATAAAGTGTAATTAGTCCAAACAAGAAGGGGCCTATAAATGAAGTTATCTTTCCTGTTAAAGAATAAAAACCAAAAAACTGACTTTTTCTATCTTCTGGAACTAAAATTGACATTAGAGATCTACTAGAAGACTGATTAGGTCCTGCCATCAGTCCAATTAAAGTTCCAGATAACCAAAATAATTTTTTAGGATAATTTGTTTGAGGCGCAATAAATGCAATTAAAGTAGCAATGATAAGCACCCAAAGAGATATTATAATGATTTTTTTTGGACCAAAATTATCTTCAAAAAATCCAAAAATAAATGCTCCTATTCCAGCTGCAATATTTAAAACAATAGCTAAACTAACAACTTCATTAAAATCAAAATCTAGTGTTGTAACAGCATATATACCGCCTAAACCAAAAATTGTAATTAACGCATCATTATAAAACAATCGAGCTATCAAGAAATGTAAAATTATTTTATAATCTGAAATAGTTTTAATTGTATTTTTAATTGATAAATAAGAGTTTTTTAAACTATCTTTATGTATTCTCGTTTTCTTACTATCTTTAAAAATTAGAAATAGTGGTATACTGAAAATTATATACCAAATACCAACATAAATATTAGATAATTTTATATCATAGATATTTTCTAAATCCAAAAAAAATTGCAGAAAGAACAATGATAATATTCCACCTAAATAACCTAATCCCCAAGCAAAACCTGATACAGCACCTCTATTCTTAGAATTTGTAATTTCTGGTAAATATGAGTTGTAAAAAATCGTACAAATTTCAAAACTAACATTAGCTATTATAAATAAAATTAACGCAAAGTACACCTCTCCCCTTTCAGGCATATATAGAATGGAAGCAAATAATGAAGATATCATTGTAAACATAACTAAAAACAACTTTTTCCTACCCGTATTATCTGCAATAGCGCCGATAAATGGAGATACAATAGCAACGATAACAGCAGAAATAGCAATAGCATTTGACCACATTTGCGTACCTATTTTTTCATCATATGCAATATGCTTTGTGAAAAATGAACTAAAAACAAAAGTCACTACAATAGTTGAGAAAGGCTGAGAAGCAAAATCATATAAAGACCAAGAAATAATTTTATTTTTATTTATCATTTCTTTTAATTTTTTCAAAATTAAATTAATATTTAAAAATTATATCTAAAACGGTAAATATAAAAACTTTACATTTGTAAATAAAAAATGAATTTAGAAGGTTTAATTAATATTTCTGGAAAAAATGGCTTATACAAAGTCATATCTAATTCAAAAAACATGATTATTGTAGAATCACTAATTGATAAAAAAAGAACACCCATTCATTCAAGTAATCAAGCAAATATGTTAGAAGAAATAGGTATTTATACTTATGATGACACAAAACCATTAAGTAGTGTTTTTGAAAATATAGCAAAAAAAGAAAATTATAATCAAACTATTTCACACAAGTTGTCAAAAAATGAATTAATTGAATTTTTTAGACAAATAGTTCCAGATTATGATGAAGAAAAAGTTTACATATCTGATATTAAAAAAGTAATTCAATGGTATAATCTATTACAAAGCAAAAAAATTATTAAAAGAAAAGAAAAAAAGAAAATTACAAAAAAGAAAAAATGAAAGAAAATATATCAATTCCATCCAGACCAAAAAGAAATTTTGTTCCTGAAAATTTAAATATTGATTCATGGAATAAAGTTGAACCATTATTTGAAAATCTCTCCAAAAGGAGTATAAATTCCAAAAATGAACTCGAAAATTGGATGAGGGATAGATCGGAGTTAAGTTCAGTAATGAATGAAGATTTAGCATGGAGATATATCAAAATGAATATTAACACTAAAGATGAGAAGTTAGCTAAAAATTTTCACTTTTGGATTAAGGAAATATCCCCAAATTTAGCTCCATATTCTCATAAATTAAACATTAAGCTAATCGAAAGTCCATTTTTAAATGAACTTGAACATAAAAAGTATCATATTTATCTGCGTAGCGTAAAAAAACAAATTGAAATATATAGAGAAGAAAATATCCCTCTTTTTACCGAAATGGAAGCTAAACAGCAAGAGTACGGGATGATTTCAGCAAAAATGACTGTTGAATTTGATGGAAAAAGTTTAACAATGCAACAAGCAAGTCTAATTTTAAAAGATACAGATAGAGAAAAAAGAAAAACAATTTATAATTTGATACAAAAAAGAAGAATTGAAGATGAAGAGAAATTAGATAATTTGTACGACGATTTAATTATTTTAAGACAAAAAATTGCTAAAAATGCTGGATATAATAATTATAGAGATTATATGTTTTCTGCAATGGGTAGATTTGATTATAAACCAGAGGATTGCTTTGATTTTCATAATGCAATTTCTAAGAAAATTGTTCCTATCATAACATCTTTTGAAGAAAAAAGAAAAAATAAGCTAAATTATGTTAATTACAGACCATGGGATACAGCAGTGGATGTAGATGGACTAAAACCCTTAAAACCATTTAATGGAGGAAACGAATTGACTGATTTAACAATAAAGTGCTTTTCAAAGCTAAGACCCTATTTTGGAGATTGTATTTCAATTATGAAAGAAATGAAACATTTAGATTTAGAGTCTAAAGAAGGTAAAGCCCCTGGAGGCTTTATGTATCCTTTACATGAAATTGGTGTTCCATTTATATACATGAATTCTGTAGGTTCACAAAGAGATCTTGTCACAATGGTTCATGAAGGCGGACATGCAATCCACTCATTTCTTTGTAGGAATTTAGAATTAACAGAATTCAAATCTACTCCATCTGAAGTTGCAGAACTAGCATCAATGGCAATGGAACTTTTAAGCATGGATTACTGGGATACTTTTTACAAAAATGAAAATGAACTTAAGCGAGCAAAATTAGAGCAACTAGAAAAAGCATTAGGTACACTACCATGGGTAGCTGCAATTGATAAATTTCAACATTGGATTTATACAAATAAACATACCTCTAAGGAAAGAAAAGAAAAATGGTTTGAAATTGATTCAGAACTAGGAAATCAAGTTATAAATTGGGATGGACATGAATCTGCTCAAAAAATAATGTGGCAAAGACAACTTCATTTGTATGAAGTACCTTTTTATTATATTGAGTACGGTATGGCACAACTAGGTGCAATTGCCGTATGGAGATCATATAAAAAACATGGAGAAAAGGCAATTGAAAATTATATTAATGCATTAAAACTAGGATATACAAAATCAATTGGAGAAATATATAAAACTGCTGGAATAAAGTTTGATTTTTCAGAAGAATACGTAAACGAATTAGCATTATTTATAAAAGAAGAATTGAAAAAACTACATTAAAGTTTAAAATTTTAATAGTTAAAATAAAAAAGTCCTAACTTAAGTTAGGACTTTTTTTTATAGGGCGGCAACTACCTACTCTCCCAGATATTACTCTAGTACCATCGGCGCAACTAGACTTAACTTCTCTGTTCGATATGGGAAGAGGTGGACCCTAGCGCTATAGTCACCATATATTTTTAATATGACAAAATTTGTAATGAATATATAAAATCAACTTCAAAGTCTACGGGTAATTAGTATCACTCAGCTAAATATATTTCTATA
>MDSV01149336.1_pt1 | contig 18624 bp, 17 predicted proteins | sample 810851 | NCBI WGS metagenome assembly MDSV01 (sample SAMN05326640, study PRJNA326480) | marine metagenome | isolation source: seawater | place: Atlantic Ocean: North East | collected 2012 | reverse complement strand
GCTCTTAATAGAGTTCATATTCAAAAAAGTATTTTATTATATTGTTTTGGTAAATTACGGTAGAGGAAGTGGATTATCTGAGCTTTGATTTAGATATTTTATAACTGATGCTCTATCTTTTTCTTTTCTAAGTCCTGCAAAAGCCATCTTGGTACCTTTAATCCATTTTGCTGGTTTAATTAAATATCCATTTAATTCTTCAAAAGTCCATACTTTTCCATAATCAGATAATGCTTTAGAATATTTATAATCACTTATTGATCCAATTTGCCTTCCTACAACATTATATAACGCAGGACCAATATTATTTTTTCCTCCTTTAATAATTGAATGACAAGCAGCACATTTTTTGAAAACTTTTTCTCCCGTAGCGAGATCTCCTAAAGCCATTAAAGCAACCATATCAACTTTTTCTTCAGTTATTTCTGAGCTTACCTCAGTGCTAGTAGCCACCGCTTTCTCAACTTCTACGACATAACCAGGCGTCTCAGGTTTCTCTACATGAAATATAACACTGCTGAGTTTACTGATACCAATAACCAGAAGCGCAACCATTAATACTGCAGCAACTATTTTATTTATTTCAAAAGAATCCATTTTTGATAAAATTTATAACGAACCTATAACATTAATATTTTAAAATTGCTTATATTTTACTGTACAAATTTGCCTCTCTTTATAGTCTAATTAAATATACAGAATCTATGAAAACATTAATAATTATACCCTCAAGAATGTCAGCTACCAGATTGCCGGGAAAACCTCTACTTAAAATTAACGATCTTTCTATCATTTCTCATGTTTTTAAGAGGGCTGAAAAAGCAAATATAGGCGAGGTTATTGTTGCTTCTGAAGATCAAGAAATTATAGATGATGTAAAAAGTAACGGTGGAAATGCAATTTTAACCTCTAAAAACCACAAAACTGGCACTGATAGAATTTATGAAGCATTTCAAATACTTAAAAGAAAGGACATCAATTATATAATGAATGTACAGGGGGACGAGCCTGATATCGATATTGAGGACATTAAGACTTTAAACATGAAGATGAAATCACACCGTTCTAAAATTGGAACGTTGGCTGCAAATATTTTAAATCAAGATACTTATCAAAATGAAAATGTAGTCAAAGTAAAAATACAAGAATCATTTGATAAAAATCCCTTTCCATGTGCACAAAATTTTATGAGAAAAACAAAAGATAAAATTGATGTTTTTCATCATATGGGAATTTATTGTTATGAGGTAGAGATCCTAAAAAAATTTGTCTCATTTAATCAGTCAAAAAATGAGTTACAAAATAAGTTAGAACAACTGAGAGCTCTGGACAATGATATTAATATTAATGTAGCACTTGCAAATAAATCTCCAATAGGAGTTGATACGAAAGAAGATTATCTAGCTATAAAAAAAATAATGAAATATAAGTAGTTATGAGAAAAATTTATTTTCAAGGCACATATGGAGCATACTCTCATCTTGCATCTCTTGCAATTGATCCAGAAGCAGAAATTATTCCATGTAAAACATTTGATGAATGTTTTCTAAATGCTTCAAATGAAAAAAATACAAGATTAGTTATTCCCGAGTCTAATAGAATTACAGGAAATATTGGAATTGAATACTTAATCTTTAAATATCGTCTAAATATTTACTCTGAATATTTTCAAAAAATTGAACATAACTTATTAGGTCAACCAGGAACTAAAATAAGTGATATTAAAAGTGTTTTTTCTCATGCTCAAGCATTATCCCAGTGCTCTAAATTTATAAAAAAAAATAAAATTAATGAGCATGTAAGAGCAGATACGGCTGGTTCAGCTAAAATGATTTCAATAAATAAAAAAAAAGATGAGGGTGCCATAGCCTCTGCTTTAAGTGCTAAAACTTATGGTTTAGAGATAATACAAAAAAATATTGAAAATGAAAAAGGTAACTTAACAAGATTTTTAGTAATGGGAAAAGATATAATACAACCTGAGTTTGGTAAAAAAAAATATATAACTTCTTTTTTATTTAAACTTAAAAGTAAACCAGCTGCACTTTATCAGTCTTTAGGTGGTTTTGCTATTAATGGTGTTAATTTAACAAAATTACAAAGCTATCCAGAAAAAAACTCTTTTGAATCCTTCTTTTTTTTATGTGATCTTGATGGTCATATTGAAGATAAAAAAGTACAAAAATCACTAGAGGAGTTAGGACTTCATTGTCAAGATTTTCATGTTCTAGGTGTTTTTGAGGCGGATCCAGCAAGGGAGAGAAAATCATAATCTTTTCTTGTAGATTAGAAAACAATACTGCTATAATACTTTTTGGAGGCTAGAGGTGGAAGTTGCTTGAACCCGACCAGATCTTAACGGAAGCAGTCGTAGAGACAGCTATTCAGGTTCTAGTCTCCTATGAGCAATAAAATGAATAGAAATTCTAAAGTTTTAGCCCTTAAATATAGACCTCAAACATTTGATGATCTAATTGGTCAAGAAGTTGTTTCTGAAACTATAAAAAACTCTATTCAAGTAAATAAAGTACCAAACGCATATCTTTTTACAGGAATTAGAGGAATAGGAAAAACAACAATAGCCAGGATTGTTGCGAAATCTTTAAATTGTTTAAATGGCATTGGAAATTTATGTAATAAAGATTTATGCGAAAACTGTGAAGCTATAACCAATTCGAGTCATATTGATGTTCTTGAAATGGACGCTGCAAGCAAAACAGGAGTAGATGATGTAAGGGATTTAATAGAATTTTCACGATATGGCCCTACATCATCTAAATATAAAATTTTTATAATTGATGAAGTGCATATGTTAAGTAAGCAAGCCTTTAATGCACTCTTAAAAACATTAGAGGAGCCACCAGAATATTTAAAATTTATTTTTGCAACAACTGAAATCAAAAAAATACCTATAACAGTCGTATCAAGATGTCAGAGATTTGACCTTTCTCGGATTAAATCAGCCGAACTATTTAAATTTATTAAGAAAATCAAAGAAAAAGAGAACGGCAAAGTTACTGATGAAGCTTTAAAATTAATTGTAAAAATTTCTGAGGGATCTGTGAGAGATGCACTTTCTTTATTAGATAGAGCCTTACTTAGCCTTGATAGCAAAAAAGAATTAGAACTTAGTGATGCACAAAAGATATTTGGTTATTTTGATAAATCTCAATTAATAGATTTATTTAATTTAATTTTTAAGGGAGACGAACATAAAGTAATAGAAAGTTACAGAAAAATTTATGATCAAGGTATAGAGCCTAAAATATTTATTAACGATTTTCTAGAAATTTTATATTATTTTAAAAATATTAATTCCCTTACTTTGGAAGGTACTAATTTTTCATTAAATGATGAGGAGTTTAATAAGATTAAGCAAATTTCAAATAATGTTGATAGCCATGTTTTAATATTGATTTGGCAGTTTACTATTAAAATATTGGGAGAGTTAGATATTGTATCTAACCAACATTTATCGATCGAAATGTTTTTATTGAGATTAATTTATCTAAAAGATTTTAAACCTAAAATTAAAGACGAAGATATAAAAATGAGTAAACAAGAGAATAATGATAAGGATGATATTTCTCCACAAATAATTAATAAAGAAACAGTTAATCAAATTAAGAATGTGGCCCAGGAAAAGAAAATAAAACCACAAACTCAAATAGAAACAAAAGCTATAAATGAAATTAAAATAGACTCATTTAATAAATTAATAGAAACATGTTCTATAAAAAAAGAAATGAAACTTAAATATGAATTAGAAAAAAATGTAAATTTAGTAAAATTTGAAAAAGGTAGAATTGAGATCTCTTTTAATGACAATTTAGACAAAAATTTTGTAAAAGATTTATCTACGAAATTACATGAATGGACAAACCAAAGATGGATAATAAGTTTTAGCAAGAGTCGTGGAGAAATATCTGTTAAGGATAAAGAAAAAAATATAAAGAAAGAGTTAATTGAAAATGCCAAAAAATCTGATTTGTATAAAACAATATTAGATTGTTTTCCTGATGCAGATTTAATTGATGTTAAGCATTTAAAAGAAGATAAATAGTAATGACTGATTTCACAAAAATTCTTGATAAAGCAAAAGAGCTAGAGTCTAAAATGAAAGAAAGCCAAAAAAAGATAAAAAATATTAGAGTTGAAGGAGTTTCAGGCTCTAATTCAGTTAAAGTTATCTTAGATGGAGAGGGTGAAATGCAAAAAATAGAAATTTCTGACGAAATTTTAAAAGAAGAAAAGTCAATCATTGAAGATTTAATAGTTGCAGCACATAATAATGCAAAAATTCAGCTAAAATCAAAGACAGCTGAAGAAATTTTTAAGGCTACAGGTGGTTTGAATATTCCTGGTTTTAAATGGCCATTATAGCTAATGCAAAATATTTCTGAAATAGAAGATTTAGTAAAGTTGATTTCCAAACTACCTGGGCTAGGTCCAAAATCTGCAAAACGAATTGTTTTAAAACTAATTAATAATAGAGATGAAATAATTAAACCCATGGCTAATACTTTAGTGCAAGTTTATAAAAATGTTACTCGTTGTAATTTATGTGGTGCTTTAAAGTCTAATATTGAAGGTTGCTCAAATTGTGAAAACGTTAAAGAAAAATTTAATAAAATTTGTGTTGTGGAGGATATAGCCGATCAGTGGTCTATTGAAAATTCAAACATCTATAAAGGATTCTTTCATATTCTAGGAGGAACTATTGCGTCAGCAGGCCATAGAAAAGAAGACCTTTTAATTGACTCATTAGTTGAAAGAGTAATTAAAGATAAAATTGAAGAAGTAATATTGGCTACCAGTGCTACTGTAGAAGGTCAAACCACTGCATATTATGTTAAGGATAGTTTGAAACATACAAATGTCAAGATAACGAAATTAGCTCAAGGTCTTCCTGTAGGAGGTGAAATTGAAAGTTTAGATGACGGAACTCTTTTTTCTGCTTTTAAAAACAGATCATATTTAAAGTCTAATTCTGATTAATTTTCCTTTTTAATCTATTTGAATGCAAAAGTGGTTCTGTATAGCCAGATGGCTGCTCTTTACCTTTAAAAATTAAGTCACATGCAGTTTTAAATGCTCGTGATCTTTCATAATCGTCACTCATATTTATATATCTTTTATCACTCTTATTTTGTTTATCGACGACTTTTGCCATCTCCTTCATTATTTCCAATACTTTATTTTTTGTGGTTATTCCATGATGTATCCAATTTGCTATATGTTGAGATGAAATTCTAAGGGTTGCTCTATCTTCCATAAGCCCTATATCATTTATATCAGGTACTTTCGAACAACCGACTCCTTGATCAATCCATCTAACAACATATCCTAATAAAGTTTGAGCCGAGTTTGATATTTCAATATTAATCTCCTCTTCAGACCAATTAGGCTCACTAATTATTGGTATATTCAAAAGATCATTTAATTTCGCTTGTTCACGTTTTTTTATTTTTTCTTGTTCTTTAAATATATCAATCTGATGGTAGTGAAGAGCATGTAATGAAGCTGCAGTGGGAGAAGGAACCCATGCACAATTTGCTCCAGATTTTAAATGATTTATTTTTTCTTTCATCATCTCTTTCATCTTATCTGGCATTGCCCACATTCCTTTTCCAATTTGAGCTTTCCCAGAAAAACCACATTTTAAACCTGTATCAACATTATTATTTTCATAAGCGCCAATCCATTTTGAAGATTTCATATCTCCTTTTTTAATCATTGGCCCAGCTTCCATTGATGTATGCATTTCATCTCCAGTCCTATCTAAAAAACCAGTATTTATAAAAAAAACTCTATTTTTTAATGTTCTAATACATTCTTTTAAATTGACTGAAGTTCTTCTCTCCTCATCCATTATTCCAATTTTGCATGTATATCTTTTAAGTCTAAGTAGATCTTCAACTTTAGAAAAAATTAAATCAGTAAAATTAGTTTCCTCAGGTCCATGCATTTTTGGCTTAACAATATAAATTGACCCTTTTTTAGAATTCTTTTTTAATTTTAAATCATGAAGAGCAGCAGCAGTTGTAAAAAATGCATCCATAATACCCTCAGGAATTTCGGTTCCATCTTTTAAAATAATTGACGGATTAGTCATAAGATGACCAACATTTCTAATCAAAAGTAGGCTTCTTCCATGAAGTTTTAAACCTTTTCCATCTTTTGAAATATAACTTCTGTCAGGATTTAATTTTCTTTCTAAGTTTTTGCCGTTTTTTTCAAATTGAGTTTTTAAATTTCCTTTCATTAAACCGAGCCAATTTTTATAACAATCAATTTTGTCATTAGAATCTACTGCTGCAACACTATCTTCGTTATCACAAATAGTAGAAACAGCCGACTCAATGATTACGTCACTAATTCCTGCTATGTCATGAGCTGCACTAAATGCTTTAGGGTTAATAATAATTTCAAAATGAAGATTATTGTTCTTAATTATTATTGTATTAGGTTTATTAGCATCACCCCTATGACCAATAAATTTATTTTTATCTTTTAAGCAATATTCATAATCATCTTTGCTTATAATTAAATCTTTATTGATTACTTTTAAACCTGCAATATTTTTCCAGCTTGTACCGTCTATCGGTATATGTTTGTCAAAAAATTCTCTTACATATTTTATTACTTCTTGCCCTCGTAAAGGGTCATATCTTTCACTTCCACCCTCTTCTGACTCAATTATATTGGTCCCATATAAACTATCATATAAACTAACCCATCTTGCATTAGCAGCGTTGAGAGTGTATCTTGCATTCATTATTGGGACCACTAGTTGTGGCCCAGCAATTTTAGTTATTTCATCATCAACATTATCAGTCTCAATATTAAAATCTTTACCCTCATCAACGATGTAGCCTATTTGTTTTAAAAATTTTTTATATTCATCCAATTTAAACTGATTTCCTTTATTTTTTATGTGCCACTCATCAATTTTCTTTTGTAGATCCTCCCTTTTTTTTATGAGCTCTTTATTTTTTTTAGCGAGTTCATGGACAGCTTCATTAAATCCAAACCAAAATTTTTCAGGTTCAATATCAGTATTTTTAAGTAATTCATCATTAACAAATGACAATAAGTTTTCAGCAACTTTTAAATTATGTATTTTTTTATATGAAGTTAACATATTAAAAAGTTTAAAACTCAAGTAAAACTAAGTCAAATAATTAATAGTAGCATTGACATTATGTTGTCACTTTTATTTTTTATGTCATAATTGAAGTAAATGAAAAATTATCTTAACTTTGAAAATGATATACAAACTCTAGAGAATGAGCTAGAAAAGCTTAAAGATCCTTATAATCAAAGTGGTCTATCAGAAGTTGATACTAATAAAATTTCCAAAACTCAAGAAGAGATAGATAAAAAATTAAAAGAAATTTACTCATCACTAGACCCTTGGCAGACAACAATGGTTGCTAGACATGAAGATAGACCAAAATCAAAATTTTTTATAGATAATCTCTTTGAAAATTTCATTTCTTTATCTGGAGACAGATATTATGGTGAAGATAAATCAGTAATTACTGGATTTGCAAAATTTAATGGTCAATCAGTTTTAGTAATTGGGCAAGAAAAAGGTGATAACCTAGATTCTAGGATTGAAAGAAATTTTGGGATGATGAGACCTGAAGGTTATAGAAAAACTATTCGACTAATGGAGTTAGCAGATAAATTTAATATTCCAATAATATCTTTTATAGATACGCCAGGTGCGTATCCTGGTGTAGGGGCTGAAGAGAGAGGGCAAGCTGAGTCAATAGCGAAGTCTATTGAGTGTTGTATGAAATTAAAAGTTCCTACTTTAGCAATTGTAATAGGAGAAGGAGGCTCAGGTGGAGCTATAGCTTTAGCCTCATCTAGTAAAGTTTTAATGTTTGAAAATGCAATCTATTCAGTCATTTCTCCAGAAGGATGTGCCACAATTTTGTGGAGAGATCCTAAAAAAATGCTTGATGCGGCTAAAGCAATGAAACTATCCGCAAAAGATCTTTTGGAGCTTAAAGTTATAGACGAAATAATCCCAGAACCCTTGGGTGGAGCTCATCGAGATAGAAATTTGATATTAAGCAGTGTAAGAGAATCTATTTCAAAAAACTTAAGCATATTTCAAGAAATGACAGCTGAGGATATTTTAGAACAAAGAAAAAATAAATTTTTAAAAATTGGAAGAAGTAAAGGCTTTATTGATAATCCTGAAAGTTTAAGTACGTTAGAAAGCAGATCAAATATTCTACAGTTTTTTAATAAGGATAAAATAAAGATATATTATATTGCGGGATTTATCTTCTTACTAGCTGTATTAATTATTTCTTTTTTATAAAGCACCACAACAGTGCTTATATTTTTTACCTGACCCACAAATACAAGGTTCATTTCTTCCTATTTTTTTTCCTGCTACTCTAGAATAATTTTCTTTTACTTCGTCCTTAATTTCATCCTTTTCTTTATTTTGAACAACTACCTTTAAATTCATTAAAACTGTTATGTAATCTAGTTTTAATTTTTCTAATAAATTTGAAAATAGATCAAATGCCTCTTTTTTATATTCAATTAATGGATCTCTTTGTCCATAAGATCTTAACCCAACTACTTGTCGTAACTGTTCCAAATATTGTATATGTGACTTCCAATTCATATCTATTGATTGAAGCAAAATTCTTTTTTCTATTTCTTTTGATTGTTCCTCGCCTAAAATTTTAGTTCTTTCTTCTCTATTACTATTAAATTGAATAAAAATTTTCTTCTTAAAATCGTTGTCTTTTAGTGAAATAAGATTTTTGAATTGTTCTTCATCTAAGCTTTTTCCCATTAATGTCTTTAGTTTTGTATCTAAGTCATTACTTTTAGGATTTGAAAGCTTTTGTGTCTTTAATACTATTAAATTATCTATTATTTCATTTAGGAAATCCTCTGAATATGAAAATATTTCATTACTATTTATTGTGTCATTCCTTTGAGAAAAAATCACATGTCTTTGATCATTAAGAACATTATCAAACTTAATCAGAGTTTTTCGTATATCAAAGTTTCTAGCTTCAACTTTTTGTTGAGCTCTTTCTAGTGCCTTATTTATCCAAGGATGATCAATACTTTCTCCATCTTTTAGGCCTAGCTTTTCAAGAATATTGTTCATGGATTCTGAACCAAATATTCTCATTAAATCATCTTCTAAGCTCACATAAAAAATTGAACTCCCTTCATCTCCTTGTCTACCAGATCTACCTCTTGCTTGATTGTCTACTCTCCTAGACTCCATTCTTTCGGTGCCAATTACAAATAAACCACCTAATGATTTAATTTTTTCTTTCTCTTTTTTTAATTGATCTTCGGGTACTGATCCCTTTTTACCACCTAATTGGATATCAACACCACGCCCAGAAATACTTGTTGTAATAATTACTGAATTTTCTTTTCCTGCATTAGCTATAATTTCTGCTTCGTTCTCGTGATTTTTTGCATTTAAAACGATATGTTTAATATTTTCTTTGTCTAATAATTTTGAATATATTTCAGATTTGTTAACACTAGAGGTAAAAATTAATAATGGCTGACCTGTTTGGTTACTTTCTTTTATTTTTTTAATTATTGCATTATTTTTTTCTTTTTCTGTTCTGAATATTTGATCATTATAATCATTACGTATCATCGGATTATTAGTAGGAATCACAACTACAGGTAAATTATAAATTTCATAAAACTCCTCAGCCTCTGTAGCTGCTGTACCTGTACAACCTGATATTTTATTATATAATTTAAAATAATTTTGATAAGTTATAGATGCTAAAGTTTGGTTTTCTGCTTGAATTTCAATTTTTTCTTTTGCTTCTAAAGCCTGATGTAAGCCATCTCCAAATCTTCTGCCTTCAAGAATTCTTCCTGTTAACTCATCAATAATTTTTAGACTGTTATCTCTAATTATATAATCTTTTCCTTTCTCAAATAAATGATTTGCTTTTAGAGCCTGATTAACATGATGCACTAATGTTAAATTTTCTGGATCATAGAAATTATTATTTTTTAATATTCCTGCATTTGAAAAAATTTTTTCAACATTATTTATTCCCTCATTAGTAAGAAGAATATTTTTATCTTTTTCATCAATTTCATAATCTTTTTCATTCAATTGTTTTACCAGTTTATCAATTGCTAAATATTGATTAGTTTTATCTTCAGCAGCACCTGAAATTACCAAAGGTGTTCTTGCTTCATCAATTAAGCAAGAATCAATTTCATCTACAATTGAATAATTATGTTCTCTTTGAACTTTTTCATCTTTAGAATATTTCATATTGTCTCTAAGATAATCAAAACCTAATTCACTATTGGTAGCGTAAGTGATATCACAATTATAATTTCTCTTTCTTTCCAAATCATTTTGATCATTATTGATGAAGCCAGAAGTTAAGCCTAAGAAATTATAAATTTGGCCCATTTCTTGAGAGTCCCTTTTTGCTAAATAATCATTTACAGTTACTACATGAACACCTTTTTTTTCTAGTGCGTTTAGATAAGCTGATAAAGCGATAGTTAAAGTTTTACCCTCACCAGTTCTCATTTCTGCAATTTTATTCTCATGAAGGACAACACCACCAACTAATTGAACATCATAGTGACGCTCATTTCTGGATCTTTTTGAAGCCTCTCTTACTAAAGCAAAAGCTTCTGGTAAAATCTTTTTTAATGTTTCACCGTTTTTAATTCTATTTTCAAATTCTTGAGTTTTTTTTGGAAAATCATCATCAGTTAAATCTTTAAACTTTATTTCTAGGGCATTAATATCTTTAACAATCGAATTAATTCTATCTAGCTCTTTTTGGTTACCAGATTTGATAAATTTAGAGATAAAGCCTAGAGGATTAAACATTTGTTTTGATATATAATTTAATTATAACGTTAATATAACTATTAAATAACTATTTTAAATAGCATGGGAATTAATATACCGAATTTTTTATTTTCTAAATCAAAAAATCGTAAAATGATTGATTTTCAAGATTTGGACCATTTAGATGGTTTGTCTATATCTGCAGTTAGCGCAAACCTGTATAAAACTAATAGGGATGATTTAGTAATGTTCTATTTTAGAGAAGGTGCAAATTATGCTTCTGTTTATACTCAATCAAAAATTTTATCTGAAAATATAAAATGGAATTTAAATCAAAAAACCAAGAAAATATTTTCTTTGTTGATTAATACTAGAAATGCCAATTCTTTTACAGGGGAACAGGGTTATAAAAGCATGCAAAGCATTGCAGAAATAATCTCTCAACAATTAACTAGTAAACAAAAGCAAGATGAGGAAAGCCCAAAAATTATTAAATCTAAAAATATAATATTTGGATGTACAGGCACTATTGGTGAAATATTTCCAGTTGAAAAAATAACTGCAAAGATACCAGATTTAATAAAAAATATAAAATATACACAAAATAAACTTTTGTGGATGAAAGCTGCACTTGGAATAATGACTACCGATACGCAACCCAAAATAGCTATGGAGGAATGTATAATTGGTAATACTTCAATAAAAATTTATGGAATTGCTAAAGGCTCAGGAATGATACATCCGAATATGGCAACTACCCTTGGATATATTTTTACAGATGCAGATCTTTCAAATGAGATATTAAAAAAAATATTAAAAAAGAATATTGAAAATACATTTAACGCAATAAGTTGTGATGGAGATACAAGCACTAATGATATGGTTTCAATTTTTTCTACAGGTAAAGCTAATCATCCAAAAATAAATAGTGTAACCGATAAAAAGCTAAGATATTTTGAGCAGGCTCTAAACAAAGTCTTACTTAACTTGGCTAAAAGAATAGTGGCTGATGGAGAGGGATCTTCAAAATTTATTACTATTAAAGTATTAGACTCTAAGACAGATCTAGATGCAAAAAAAATTGCTTTTTCAATTGCAAACTCACCTCTTGTTAAAACAGCGATTGCTGGAGAAGACCCCAATTGGGGAAGAGTAATTATGGCAATTGGTAAATCAGGGATGCAAATCCAATTAAATAAATTATCGATAAAATTGGGAGATATTAATATTATACAAAAAGGAAAACTCCATACCTCTTATAATGAAACAGAGGCAGCTAAATATATGAAAAATTCAGATATTAAAATTACTGTTAATGTTGGAAGTGGAAATAAAAATTTTACAGCTTATACAATGGATTTAACAAAAAAATATATAGAAATTAATGCTGACTATAGAAGTTAAAAGTATTGATTTTTTTTTTACAATTATTAAATAAAATACATGATTAAATATAGTTTAAAATGTAAAGATTGCGATATAGCTTTTGAAAGTTGGTTTGCGAGTTCAAAAGAATATGAAAAATTAAAAAAAAAAAAATTCTTGAATTGTCACAGTTGTAACTCGATTAATATAGAAAAAAGCTTGATGGCTCCAAGCTTAATAAGTAATAAAAAATCTGATGCAGTATTTAACAAACAATTAAAAAAATATAATAGAATTAAAAAGAGAATATCTGAATATCAAAAATTTATTAAAAATAATTTTGAATATGTGGGTGATAATTTTGCTTATGAGGCAAGAACAATTCATTACAACAACAAAAAAAAAGAAAAAGGTATTTATGGCACAGCATCAAAACAAGATTTAAAGGAACTTAAAGAAGAAGGAATTGATGCTCAAATGATTCCTTGGGTTGAGGATAAACAAAATTAATTTTTAACAAATTTAGCTATATAGTTAACTGACTTATCATTACTAACACACCATTTGTCAGTTAATATATTATATTTCATACCATCTAATTTATCTATGTTAAGATCATTTTTTTTTAGTATTGAAATTAATTCATCAGGTTTTAAAAACTTTTCCCATTCATGTGTTCCAATCGGTAGCCAACGCAAAATATATTCTGCACCAACAATAGCAAAAACATAAGATTTTAAAGTTTTGTTTAACGTAGCAATAAACATAATTCCATTTTTTTTTAGAAGATTGCTAGATGATTTTAAAAAAAAATTTACATCCTCAACATGTTCAACAATCTCCATATTTAAGATTACATCAAATTTATTTTTAGATAGTAGTTTTTCAGGAGATGTACAAATATAATTGATTTTTAAATTATTTTTCTTTGAATGAAGCTTTGCAATATTAATATTCTTTTCTGATGCATCAATTGCGGTTACTTTAGCTCCCAATCTACACATTGGCTCAGACAGTAGTCCGCCCCCACAACCAATATCTAAAATTTTTATATTTTTAAGAGGTGTTTTTTTTTGGTTAATTTTAAATGTTTTAATTATATTTTCTTTAATATAAGAAATTCTAATAGGGTTAAATTTGTGTAATGGTTTAAATTTACCCTCAGGATTCCACCATTCTTCGGCAATTTTAGAAAATTTTTCTATTTCTTTTTTATTAATTGTGTTATTTTTCATTAGTAAGTTGACTTTATATTCGACATGTATTTATTCAATATTTTTTTAATTTAATAAAATAGTTTATCATGAAAATTGTAGTATTAAAATTTGGAGGCACATCAGTTGGCACAATAAAAAAGATTAAAAAAGTTGCTGAAATAATTGCAGATTATAAAAAGAAAAAATATAAAGTTATTGTTATTTCATCAGCAATGAGTGGTGTGACAAATGAGTTAATAAAAAAGTCATTAGAAATAAGTCAGAATTTTTCCGACCCAGAACACGATGTTTTAGTTTCATCAGGAGAGCAAATCGCTTGCTCATTGATAGCAGGTAGATTAGTTCATAAAGGCTATAAATCTAGATCGTGGTTATCTTGGCAAATTCCAATTAATACATTGGGAGCGTACAAGAATTCTAGAATTAATCATATTTATAAAAATAAAATAATTAAATATTTAAAAGAGGGTGGTATACCAATTATTACTGGATTTCAGGGAGTAAATAATGAAAGCAGAATTACAACTATTGGAAGAGGAGGATCTGATGCAAGTGCAATTATGTTTGCAAAATTTTTCAAAGCTGAAAGGTGTATAATTTATACAGATGTTGAAGGAGTTTACACAACAGATCCAAATAAATTAAAAAAAGCAAAAAAAATTAAAGAGATTTCTTATGAAGAAATGTTAGAAATGGCTTCTCTTGGAGCTAAAGTCATGCAACCAGTTTCTATACAAGATGCAAGATTAAATAGAATTGACATTGAGGTAAAATCGTCTTTTATAAAAAAATCAGGAACATTAATTACTAAAAGATCTAATATAATTAATAATAAAATTGTAACTGGCATTTCATCTACTCAAAATGACTCAAAAGTATCCTTAATTGGAGTTAAGGATAAGCCAGGCGTTGCTGCATCTATTTTTAAACCATTATCAAAAAATTCAATTAATGTTGATATGGTTGTTCAAAACATTTCCCCTAATGGCAAAGAAACAGATCTTACATTTACAATTAAGACAGAGGATTTAAAGAAAGCAAAAAAAACAATTCAAGAAAACAAAAATATAAGTTATAGAAAATTAATATTTGAAAAGGGAGTTTCAAAAATTTCAATTATTGGAGTTGGAATGATTACAACACCAGGTGTTACATTTAAAATGTTCCAAACTCTTGCCAATCAAAAAATTAATATAAAAGTAATTTCAACTTCTGAGATTAAAATTTCAGTTTTAATTGACAAAATTAATACTAAAAAGGCTTTAATTGCATTACACAAAGAATTTAAGTTGGATAAAAAAAAATGAGCCTAAGACCTTTTAGAGACATAAAGAGAAGAAAAACAAAAGTAATTAATGTAGGAAAGGTTAAAGTTGGAGGAACTAATCCTATATCTGTTCAATCAATGACCAATACTCTCACTACAGATATAAATGCCACTATTAAACAAATAAATGAAATTCACAGTGAAGGTGCTGACATTGTAAGAGTTTCATGTCCAGACGAGTCATCAACTAAAGCTTTGAAAGAAATTATTAAACATGTTGATGTACCTATAGTTGCTGATATTCATTTTCATTATAAAAGAGCGATTGAAGCTGCAGAAAGCGGTGCAAGTTGTCTAAGAATAAATCCTGGTAATATTGGTAATGAAAGTAAAATTAAAGAGGTTGTAAAAGCAGCAAAAGAAAACAATTGTTCTATCAGAGTAGGGGTTAATGCAGGATCTTTAGAAAAAGATATTTTAGAAAAATATAAAGAACCTTGTCCTGAAGCATTAGTTGAAAGTGCTTTAAGGAATATTAAAATTCTTGAGGATTTGGATTTCAATAATTTGAAAATAAGCGTCAAATCTTCCGATGTTTTTTTATCCATTGAAGCTTATCGTCAGCTATCAAAGGCTACAGACTATCCTCTTCACTTAGGTGTTACAGAAGCTGGAAGTTTTATACCTGGTAGTATAAAATCTTCAATTGGATTAGGCACGCTACTTTTAGATGGTATAGGTGACACAATAAGAATTTCTTTATCAGATAATCCAGTTGAAGAGGTTAAAATTGGGAACGAGATATTAAAATCTCTTAATTTAAGAGAACGAGGAGTTAAAATAATTTCTTGCCCTTCGTGTGCAAGACAAGGTTTTGAAGTAATTAAAACTGTTAAAATTTTAGAAAAAAATCTTTCACATATTAAAGCTCCAATTACTCTTTCCGTGATAGGTTGTGTTGTAAATGGCCCTGGAGAGGCTGCGATGACAGATGTTGGCATAACTGGGGGTAAAAAAGGAAACAATATGTTATATTTGTCAGGCGTACAGTCGGAAAAAGTTTTGACTAATGATATGATTGAAAAGATTGTATATGAAGTTGAAAAAAAAGCGTCCGAACTAGAAAATAAATAAATGATCCCACTTAAAACAATAGAAGACTTAATTGGTAAACACTCATTACTAGAAAAAGAGCTATCTTCTGGATTGGTAGATAAAAAAACTTTTGCAGAAAAATCTAAAGAATATTCTGATTTAAATGAAATTATTGATGGTGCAAAAAAATATCTTTCTTTTGAGAACAATAAATCAGAAATTAAAAAAATTTTAGATGATAAAAGTTCAGATGATGAATTGAAGAAAATGGCAGAAACAGAACTAAATGATCTTAATTTAGAAAATGAGAAAAATGAAAAAAAATTGAAATTATTTTTATTACCGAAAGATGAAGCAGATAAAAAGGATGCTATTATTGAAATAAGAGCCGGAACAGGCGGATTAGAGGCAAGTTTATTTGCTTCTGACCTTTTCAAGATGTATGAAAAAGTTAGTCATAAAAAGAAATGGTCAGTAGAATTGATTTCAATTTCTAGAAGTGAAGCTGGTGGCTTAAAAGAAGTTATTGCATCTATTAAAGGTAATAACATTTATTCAACTTTAAAATATGAAAGTGGTGTTCATAGAGTTCAAAGAGTTCCAGATACTGAGACACAAGGTAGAGTTCATACCTCTGCAGCAACTGTAGCTGTTTTACCAGAGGCAGAAGAAGTCGATCTTAAAATTAATGAGTCAGACCTTAGGATTGATGTTTTTAGAGCCGGAGGTCCTGGTGGTCAATCAGTCAACACTACTGACAGTGCGGTAAGAATTACCCATATTCCCTCTGGTCTTTCTGTATCTCAGCAAGATGAAAAATCTCAGCATAAGAATAAAGCTAAAGGAATGAAAATTTTAAGAGCTCGTCTTTATGAATTAGAGAGATCAAGAATAGATCAAGAAAGATCTCAAGATAGAAAAAATAAAATTGGAACTGGTGATAGATCTGAAAGAATTAGAACTTATAATTTTCCTCAAGGCAGGGTCACAGATCACAGGATAAATCTCACCCTTCATAAATTAGAGGAGTTTTTAGAGGGAGAAGCATTTGACGAGATGATAGAATCTTTAACATTACAAGCTCAAGAAGAAAGTCTAAGTAATTTAAAATAATTATGAAGTTAGAAATAGCCATTCAAAATGCATATCAAAAATTAAAAGAAAATAATATTAAATCTGCCTTAATTGATAGTGAAATATTATTATCTGAATCTATAAAAAAAAGTAGAGAATTTATTATTTTAAATTCTAATCTAGATGTAAGTGATAAAGAGTATAATTTTTTTCAAAAATTGGTTAATCAAAGATCTAAAGGTAAACCTATCGCATACTTAACTAGAAAAAAATTTTTTTGGAAATATGAATTTTATGTTAAAGAAAAAGTATTAATTCCAAGACCTGATACAGAGATTATAATTGAACAAGTTTTAAAGATTTATAAGAAAAGGAATAATATAAATTTTTTAGATATAGGATTTGGCTCAGGCTGCATAATGCTTTCAATTCTAAAAGAAAGAAAAGGCTTCAAAGCTACAGGTATCGATATTAGTCATCATGCTGTAAAAGTATGTAAAATCAATGCTTATAAATTGGGAGTCAAAAATCGAATGAAATTATTCAAATCAGATATTGACAAATTCTCTATGGGGAAATATGATTTAATTATATCTAATCCTCCTTATATTAAAAATCTAGATTTAAAATATTTGGAAAAAGACGTGATAAATTTTGAGCCTAAGTTGGCTCTTGATGGTGGAATAGATGGGATATCAGAAATCAGAAAAATTATTGGAAAATCATCTGAACTGATAAAGAATGGTGGCAAATTAATTTTAGAGATTGCTAATAACCAAAAAGATGAGGTTAAACAATTATTAAGAGAGAACAGCTTTTATATTAATTCGGTGGTCAAAGACCTTGCAAATAATGACCGATGTATAATTAGTACAAAAATAGAGAAATAGCTTATGGTTACATTTAGAAATAATAACAACAATAGAAGAAACAATTTTAGAAGAAATGATAGAAATTTCAAATCTAATGGTGACAGACCGAAATATGGATCAAATTATTCTAATAACGAAAACTTCCAAAGAAAAATTCCAGGTAGAAATAATCATAACGCTTCAAAATTAATTGATAAATATAATAATTTAGCAAGAGAGGCTCTATCGAGTGGAGATAAAATTTTATCAGAGAATTATTTTCAGCATGCTGATCATTTTACCAGAATTTTAAATGAGCAAGAAAGTTTGAAAAAAGCGAGATTTTCGACTGAACTAGTAGAAAACAAATCTGATGAAAGTATAAAAAAAGAGGAATCTTCAGAAAAAGTTGCTAATAAAAATGAAGAAGTTGAAACTAAAGTTGTAGCAGCTAAGTAGTTAATTTAAACCAATTATTTTTTCAGATTTTAATACATCAAGTTTAATCTTTTTAGTTTCGAATACTTTTCTTTCATCACCTTTTAAAACTTTTCCAGATGGCAGTTTAAGCGTTTGAGAATTAATCTTTTTTCCGTTCACGATAACTTCATAATGTAAATGTGGTCCTGTAGATTTTCCTGTTGAACCAACATATCCTATTGTTTGTCCTTGTTTGACTCTTACACCTTTTTTAATTCCTTTAGCAAACTTTGACATATGAGCGTAGACAGTCTGATAGGTTGAATTATGTTTTATTACAACACAATTTCCCCCACCACCACACCACCCAGCTTTTTTAATTGTTCCAGATCCAGAAGCCATAATTGGAGTTCCCATAGGTGCTGCAAAATCTGTACCTCGATGCATTTTATTAAATCCATCAATTGGATGTTTTCTCATTCCAAATGG
>MDSV01091220.1_pt1 | contig 18626 bp, 21 predicted proteins | sample 810851 | NCBI WGS metagenome assembly MDSV01 (sample SAMN05326640, study PRJNA326480) | marine metagenome | isolation source: seawater | place: Atlantic Ocean: North East | collected 2012 | reverse complement strand
TTTGGTTCAGTATTTCTTGGTTCGAGTCCAGGCGGGGCTGCCACTCTTGGTCAATTCGCTGAGAGCGGTGGGTTATTTGACTGTTTTGTGGAGTAGCGGGATTTCGGCGGTGAGATTCGTTCTATAGAAGGGCAGGGCGGCCTTTGTTGGGAAGATCCTGGGCTTGACCAGGGGGGCAATCAAAATTCGTCTGAACAAAATCATCCCAAATTCCGAGGGTTTGTTGTGATAGGAGGGATTGGATTTCCTCTTCGCAATCGCCGCAAAGGCATAGCGGGTATGGATCATAAATCATGGTATCGCCGAGTAGGATTCCGCCCAACGAGTAGCTTTTGGCTTTGGTGCGAGGAGTGTCGCAGGCGGCACATTGCCGAATCCAAGGCTCTATGAGCTTCGCAGGCGACAAGAACTGAGAGCGCTCCTCGAGTCGTACTCTCTGGGTGAAGAAGGTCGCAAGGGCTTGTTGTGACTCGTCCGAAAATTCTTGAGCCATGTTAGCCCGGCAATGTTCGCATATGGCGTATTCGAAGATGCACTCATCACCTTGAAAGGTTTTGGCGACGAGGAAAGGAAGGTCCGGGTCCTCTTTGAGGGAGAGTCCGCAGCTAATACAGTCCTCAAAAGGTTTGCCGGTTTCCGACGAATGAAAATAGGATTGGGATTTGGAGTCCAAGGGGTGACGCTGGCTATGGATTGCTCTATTCCAATTCAGTACCTTCGAACAAATTGGCTGGCTTCGGAGGTAGTTGGTTGAGGGCGTGGATGTCTTGCAGTCCCTCTTCCAGAGGCCATTGATATGAGGTTTTAAGGGCGTGGGTCATCAATGCCTGAGCCATCGGGATGGCTTGCTCTAACTCGAAACCGAGTCCAAGCAAGCCCGCTATTGCAGCTGAATAAGTGCATCCTGTGCCATGCGAGCTGGGGAGGTCGATCCAAGGGTGAGTAAATTCGTGGGTTGCGCCACGGCTGTAAAGGGTATCAGTGAGCATACCTCCAGTTACGCTGTGCCCTCCGGTGAGTAGGACGGAAATGCCAAGGGCGTTGGATAGTTCTTTGGTAATCTCGGTTGGGCAAGGCCCTTCCGAATCGAGATGAGGATTCTGCCTGAGTAGTCGGAGGGCCTCAGGCAGGTTTGGGGTGGTAACTAGAGCTAGCGGCAAGAGTTCTGTCATGTAGGCGTCAACGGCTTCTGGAGAAACAAACTCCGTCCCTGAGGAAGCTGAGAGCACAGGATCTACCACCAAGGGGATGTCCGTTCCAGTGAGGGCATCAGCCACCGCGGAAATATGAGAGGAGCTGCCAAGCAGTCCGGTTTTAATTGCGGCGATCCGATAGGTTTCGAGAAGAACCTGAATCTGTGCTGCCAAAATCTCTGGTGAAACCTCCTGAGAACTATGAACCTTCAAGGGAGTCTGCACTACGATGGAGCTAATCGCAGTAAGACCGTGTAAGCCAAGCAGCGAAAAGGTCTTCAGGTCGGCTTGAATCCCTGCGCCTGCACAACAGTCAGAGCCGGCGATTGTGAGAGTTACCACTGGTGGTGACATCGTAGGCCAATTAATCCCTCATTTGTAGAACAGGCAAGCTTGTCCTTGGCAAGAGGGCTCGTAGCCCTACGGTTCTGCCCGGTGCAGCCACATTTCGAAGAACTTGATAGATTGAGCGTAGAGGTTGACGATGTCATTTACATGCCCAGTCTGGACCATCCTGAGGATCGGCCTCACCCGTTTGTCTATTTTATCAAAATTTGTAATAAGTCCCCTGAGCGTGTCAGTATTCGGGGTCGTAAGTGGGTTGTAAGAGAGAATGATTCTGAGGAAGTCATCGTGGTGGAGGGCGATGGAGTAGTAGGGCAGACCCCGGACCTCGGGCCGGGAGAAGAGTTCTCCTACAATAGCTATCATGTGACACGCTCGAGTGGCTACGCAGAGGGAGCCTTTTTCGGAACGACGGAGAGCGGGCGATCTATCTTCGTTCGGATTCCGCGCTTCAACCTCAGTATTCCGGAGTGGGCCTGATGCCGCTTGGAGTCGCGATGTGGGTCATGGGGATATCGTGATCTTCAACCGGCAGTTCGTCACGGAGCTGCAGGTCAAAAGCGACTCCCATCCGGAAGGCTTTTCCGTTGAGAAGTGGCAGAGTGGTGTCGTAGTAGGCCTTCCCACGTCCCAGCCGGGCGCCGCCAAGGGTGAATCCTACTCCTGGGCAGAGACAGAGGTCGATTTCTTGTGGGCTGACAGGGGGGTGAATTTCAGGCACAGGCTCGGGTATGTTGAATGTCCCATACCTCAATTCGCACGGGTGTTGGACCATATGAAAGCTAAGATTGGAGCCTGAAATCAATGGGTATGCAAAGCGATGTTGGTCCAGGAGTGAGAGATGAAGGGCTGAGAGGTCTACTTCGGTTTCTACGGCTGCATAGATTGCAATGGTTCCGATTCCTTCATTCAGGGATATCCAAGTGGTTAACTTATCGCATAATAGAGAGCTCCAATCACGCCGGAGATTTCTATCGGTAGAGGCAAGCGATCGCCATATTTTGGTCCGAAGTTCCTGCTTCTCCGGGGTGCTGGGTTTATTTGCCACTTGCGAAAAAGATCGTGTGGACGGATTATGGGGCATCCAAACGGTGAAGCAAGCAAGCTGGATACTACTTCTTTCCTTGGTTATAGGCTACGGCCAGAGTGAGGATGCTGCATTTGCGGCTCGTTATGAAGCGCCGGTTGTTGACCGGGCTCTCTTTGGTGATGATGTCATGCTTGCGGCAGAGCGGCGAAGTTACGCCACCAATCTAGCGACTTATGTAGCAAATATGGTTTCATCGAAGGGAGCCTCCAAGGACGTCCTTTTAAGTGCCCGCCAAATCCTTGCGCTTGCTCTGCACCTCGAGAGGCGCAACAAGCAGGCCATGGTAGTCAATTTTCAATTGAGGCAGGGTGTGATGCCCAAGGTGAAGGTTGGTGATTACAACCCACGGACGTTTTCCCGGCTCCTTATGGCCCGAGCAAAACTGCTTTTAAAAGGGGGAGAGGGGAGCAAGAAAGAGAGGCTGCTTGGCCGCTATTTTATCGATGTTGCAGCGCACATCGATCCGAGAAATGAGGACGCTGTCTTCGAGTGCGAAAACCAGCGTATTGATTTCGGTAACTTGAATTGGGGGATTCTCACCGCACCGTCTTCAGAACCGGGAGGAACACCGGAAAATCAGGACGCCGAAAATTAGTCGTTTTTTGACGGGTTGGAAGGGGGCTCAAGGAATTGACTCAGCATCTGGCGGAGGGTGGCCCGCGCCCTGAAAAGTTGGCTTTTTACGGCAGAAACCGAAATTCCAAGGATGCCAGCAATGTCCTCGTAGGACATGTTCTCATGTCTTCTGAGAACTACGGCCATTCGTTGCTTTTGAGGTAGGGTGGTAATTGCTCTGTTAACGGCTTCACGTAGTTCCAACTCAAGTAATCGAGCGTCAGGCTGAGAGTGCTCTTTTTCTTGAAATTGTTGATGCCATTCATCTGCCTGCTCTTCTAGCGACTGTTCACCCCGTCGTGCTCTTCGGCGTGTTTCATTAAAGACGAGGTTGCGGGTAATGGTGAAGAGGAATGTCGTGAACTTAGCAGTTGGTTTGTAGCGCCCTGCGCTTTTCCACAGACGAAGAAATACCTGCTGAGCGATGTCCTCTGCCTCGCTGTGATTGCCGAGCATCTTGGCGACGGTCCCGACGATCGCATATTGGTGGCGTTGAACGAGTTCTTCAAATGCCGAGTGATCCCCTCGCGCCACCTTTTTCATAAGAGAGATATCAAAAGCATCTTCAGGATCCTGACTGGAAGGCGGTTTTGGCATCAGGGAAGAAGTAGGAGAGGCAGTTTCTCGTGGAAGGTCTGTAAGCTTAGAGAGGAACCCCTCAATCGGAATCAACTAAGCCGCCAAAGCGGCTATCCCAACTGTTGGTGATAATTGAAAAGGGCACCTCGATTCGACGGGGACTCCCGGTATCGATTATTGCGGGAAAATGCTTTCGGTTCCGCAATGATTGTCCGAGAGGCCGTTGCAGCGTGGACAGTGGAGAGTTCGCCTAAAACCCTTTTTACACCAACTTAACAAATTGCCGCCTCCGAGCCCGGTTTTCGCCCCTGCGTCCTCGGTGCTTGGCCGGGCTTATCGAGATGACGCGGCACCCTTGATTCCTTGGCCTGGCTGAATCGTGAAATAAGCTAGCAGGGGGCTAGCCCTTGATTTCCAACAGCATCTGCGCGTTGTTAGGAAACTTCTTGAGGAAGAAAAGGAGGCGCTCCATCGCTTCGAGCGGACGGTGTCCGGATAGACCTCGACGAATGAGATAGATCTTATGGAGAAGGTGCTCTGGAAGCAGAAGTTCTTCTCGCCGGGTGCCCGACTTGAAGATGTCAACCGCTGGATAAATGAAGCTCTCAGCGATTCGACGATCGAGAACCAACTCCATGTTGCCGGTACCTTTGAATTCCTGGAATATAGCTTCGTCAGCCTTGGCGTTGGTCTGAACTAGTGCTGTTCCTATGATTGTGAGGGATCCCCCTTCCTTTAAGTTGCGGGCAGCCGCAAACAGACGTCGGGGCATTTCAAGAGCGCCTGCGACAATTCCTCCGCTTTGGTATCCTCGCCCTTTACCGCCCCGCATGCTGTTGTTGTAAGCCCTTGCAAGACGGGTAATTGAGTCGAGAAGAAGAAAGACATCCTGACCTGCTTCGACCAAGCGCTTTGCTCTTTCAATGCAAAGTTCAGCAACTCGACAATGATTTTTGGCAGGCATGTCGTTGGAGCTTGCGTAGATCTCGGCCTCCGGCAGCTGCCGTTTAAATTCAGTGACCTCTTCTGGGCGCTCATCGACCAGTAGAATAATAAGATGCAGATTTTCGGAATGTCGCTCCCGAACTGCTTCGGCTAAATGGAGTAACAAGGTGGTCTTTCCCGATCTAGGAGGTGAGACGATAAGACCTCTTTGGCCCCGGCCTATTGGCGAGATCATATCGATCACCCGGGTGGTAAACCGTTCGGGTTCGGTTTCGAAAGGAATCCGCTTTACCGGGTTGGTGGCTTTAAGTTCCTCGAAAAAGGAGAGTTTGCGCGCCTCCTCAGGTTTCTTGCCGTTCACGGAGGTAACCTCGACGAGCTGAGGCCCCCGACTGCCTTCGCGGGCCTTTCCGTGAACCCACATTCCGACTCTGAGGCCCTCACGGCGGACAAGTTCGGGAGGAAGAAAAACGTCCTCTCTGGATTGCTCGAAATCCTTGTCGGGTTGCCGAAGAAAACCGAATCCTTTTGGGGCTAGCTCGAGAACGCCGTTTACTTCAACAGGGTCCCCAGTAAGGACAATATCCTTACGCTGTTCGCTTTCATCGACCTCCTGGCCGCCACCGCCACCGCCATCCCTTCGACGGTCATTTCCCCGACGTCGACCTCTGCCCCTTACCCTGCCTCGAACAGCACCACCGCGTCTGCGGCGGTGCCTGTCACCGCCGCCTCTCCTGTGTCCTTCCGAGGAGTCTCCGGAAGGAGCGTCTGAAGAAGGGTCAGAGCTCATGATGAATTTGTGCCATGCTCGGTTCCACACCGTTGATGGCGGCTAGTGGAGCGTCACAATGAGTAATGTTGATTGAGAAAGGGTAATCCTCGCCATGGCGAGGAGTTCTCCCCTTAGAAAAGTGGCTCTGAAAGAGCCCGCGGAGACAAAGTGAACCCCAGAGCTTTTCAGGTTGCTTGAGAGACGAAAAAGATCCGCCATGTCGACCAAGCGCGGCGATCATGGGCCTGCAGAGGCGTTTAGCAACCACAAAATGCATACGTAATTCTATCTTGTGTTTCCTCGTGCTGAACTTTTTTTGGTGAAGAAAACGGACCACCATTGACCCCAGTTGATCCCGCCGCTAAAGGCTGATGTATCGTCATGAAGGATAGTATCACTGTTACAATCACCGGCGCGGCTGGGCAGATCGGCTATGCGCTGCTTTTCCGAATAGCTTCTGGTGGATTATTCGGCCCCGACCAGCCGGTTCATCTGAATCTGGTTGAGATTGAGCCCGCGATGAAAGCACTGGAGGGAACGGCAATGGAGCTCGATGATTGCGCCTTTCCTCTTCTTTCAGGAATCACCACGACCAGTGATCTTGATGAGGGATTCAAGAATTCGAACTGGGCTCTTTTAGTGGGATCCGTACCGCGAAAGGCGGGAATGGAAAGAAAGGATTTGCTTGGGATTAACGGAAAGATTTTCACCCGTCAGGGTGAGGCGATTGCAGCCAATGCGGCAGACGATATTCGAGTTCTAGTCGTGGGCAATCCCTGCAATACGAACTGTCTGATAACGATGAATAATGCGCCGGGTATTCCGTCAGAGCGGTTTTTCGCCATGACGCGGTTGGATGAGAATCGCGCTAAAAGCCAGTTGGCCGCAAAGGCAGGACTTCACGTGAGCTCGGTTTCGAATCTCTGTATCTGGGGGAATCATTCGGCCACCCAGTATCCTGATTTCACTAATGCCTTGATTAACAAGTCCCGGGTCGTGGATGTGATTGATGATCACGAATGGCTCAGAGGAGAATTCATTTCAATGGTTCAGCAGCGGGGTGCAGCAATTATCAATGCTCGAGGGGCATCGTCAGCGGCTTCAGCGGCTAATGCTGCCATTGATACGGTTCGCAGTCTTTGTAATCCGACTGCTGAAGGTGATTGGACCAGTGTCGCGATTTGTTCAGAAGGTCAGTATGGGATCGATAAGGGGCTTATTGCATCGATGCCGGTGAGATGCGAGAGCGATGGAGTGTGGTCCGTAGTTGAAGGAGTCGAAATTGACGATTTTTCAAAGTCTAAGATTGAGGAAAGCGTTTCAGAACTGCGTGAGGAGCGCGACGCGGTATCCGATCTTATTCCGTCCTGAAGGTGAGTGAAGATCTCCTAGAGATTGGAGGACGGGAATTTCGCTCCCGTTTACTCTTGGGCACCGGCAAGTTCGGCTCTCCGGAATTGATGAAGGAGGCACTGATCGCATCTGGAACTGAAATCGTGACGGTTGCCCTTCGAAGGGCGGATGTGACCGGCGGTAATGATCCGTTTGCCAACATCCTCGACTTTATCGATCCCGAGAACTACCTGCTGCTGGCCAATACGAGCGGAGCCATGAATGCGGATGAAGCTGTGAGGCTAGCTAGGCTTGCCGAGGCTGCGGGCCTTCCGAAATGGATCAAGCTTGAGATTCATCCTGACCCCACCTACCTACTTCCGGATCCGATCGAGACTCTTAAAGCTGCTGAAGTGTTGGTGACTGAGGGGTTTACAGTACTTCCCTATATTAATGCGGACCCCGTATTGGCGAAGCGCCTCGAAGATGTGGGGGTCGCAACCGTGATGCCTCTTGGTGCTCCCATTGGATCCAATATGGGCCTTATAACAAGGGATCAGATACGCATCATTATTGAACAGGCGACGGTGCCGGTTATCGTCGATGCTGGTATCGGTGCGCCGAGCCATGCTGCAGAAGCTTCCGAAATGGGAGCCGCCGCTGTTCTGGTAAATACCGCAATAGCAGTAGCCGGCGATCCGCCTGCGATGGCATTAGCGTTTAAAGATGCCGTTGATGCAGGACGCCGTGCGTTTAAGGCCGGATTGCCGATGCAGAGTGAGAAAGCGGAGGCCACAAGCCCGTTAACCGGGTTTCTCGGCAACTGAGGATCCTGTCCTGTGGTGGTCGTCTCTTGTGTCATCTGCTTTTCTCTGTATTCTCCCGAGGTGATCCGCAAATGACACCACTTTTCCGGAAATTCCTCGGGATGAACTGGGTCTTGGTTTTTACCATGTACGGCCTCTTGGTCTTCGGAGTATTCAGTATCGAAAGCGCTGCCCGGCATATCCCGGTTTCATCTTTGGGCGACAATCCTGAGCTTTGGGGTGCATTTTTTGCGGACCGGCAGAAGATCTGGATTCTCGTCGGCAGCTTGGTTTATTTTGTGGTGGCGCTTACTGACTACAGGTGGCTCATGTGGCTTGGGGTCCCAATGTATCTTGTCGGGATAGGGATGCTCTTCGTTTTGATGGCTCAGGACTCTGAGGTGCACCAGCTTACAGTGATGGGTCTGAGCTTCCAGCCAACTCAGCTGGTGATTGCGGCAGGGATTATAATGGTAGGGCTCAGCTTCCAGGTGCTTCCCAGAATCCAGAGGTGGCTTGGGCACCCGGCCTGTCGGTTGGCTATTATCGGTGTCTTATGCGGTATTCCTTTTCTGCTCGTGGTCAAAAATGGAGATATGGGTTCCGCAATCGTCTGGTTACCTGTGGCTTTCGTGACAATGCTGGTTGGCGGAATACCATACCGCTACCTACTTTTCATGGGGCTGATTGGAGCAGGGATACTACCCATTATTTACTTCATTATACTGCCAGGAGTTTCCGAGAGAGGGTATGCACGAGTTAATAATTACCTGGAAAATGTTCAGAGGGGCCAAATCACAAATACTGATAAGAACTATGCGGAATATCGTGTCACCATGGCGGTGGGGAAGGCCGGATGGAGGGGTGCGGGTTACGCCAGTCAATCAAAGGACTCTCTTCACAACAGGAAGGATATTCCATGGAAGACTGCTCATAATGACTATATTTTTGCTGTGATTGCCGAAGAACAGGGTTTTAGAGGAAGTCTTCTTCTCCTTACCGGATTTGCTCTTCTTCTCATTCAATGTCTCTTTGTTGCCTATTATAGCAGAGATTTCGCCGGGCAGATTATTGCGGCCGGAGTCGTTGGGCTCTTGTTCGCCCATATTTTTGAGAACATCGGGATGTGCGTGTCAATTATGCCAATCACGGGTATTCCACTTCCTCTGATCAGTTATTCCGGAACCTTTGTACTGATTTGCATGTTCCTCTTGGGGTTAGTGCAAAGTATCTGGGTCCATCGGAATAGCGGAAGAGTGGAAACGGAGTCGTAGGGGAAAGGGGAGTTGCCTATGGTTGAACCACTGGGCCACCAACGCGCATCCAATCCATAATGCCACCGCCTAGGTTGGTCACGTTGTTAAATCCTGCGTCAAGCATCAGCGTTCCAGCGCGGGCACTTCGCTGTCCCACCTTGCAGTAAACAAGGTATGGAACGTCACGCGGGAGATCCTCGAGGTGTTTTGATAATTGACTGAGTGGGGCGAGCCTGCAGCCGTCCAGGTGGGCCCAGAGGTGCTCAGGGGGTTCCCGAACGTCAAGCAGGATACCGTCAAAGCCATCTCGCATGAGAGCCAATGCTTCAGTCGCGCTAATTTCCTTCAAGCTTTTGGTTTCGGGGGGCCTGTTCGGTGTAGTTCCGGGACTGATAATCGTGGGAGCGTTGCCACAGAGTTCACACGATGGATCTGGTTTAAGTGATATTTCCCGCATGCGTGCGTTAGTTGCGTCGTAATGCAGCATCCGCCCGGCAAGAGTTTCTCCATGCCCTGTGAGGATCTTAATAGCTTCCATCGCCTGAAGGGTCCCGATCACGCCGGGAAGAGCGCCAAGGACGCCTGCCTCTTCTCATGTAGGCACGGTGCCGGGCGGGGGAGGTTCGGGAAGCAGACAGCGGTAGCAAGGTGAGTGCAGAGCGGGATCAAAGACGGTCAGCTGGCCTTCAAACTGATGAATCGCGCCGGCGACGAGGGGTTTGCCGAGGAGCCATGCGGCATCCGCCACCAGAAACCGGGTAGGAAAGTTGTCAGAGCCGTCAAGGATCAGGTCGTATCGCCTGAAGAGGGCCATGATGTTGTCCTTTTCGAGCCGTTCGGGGTAGGTTTCAAGACTGACATCGGAGTTCAGGTTCGTGAGGCGCTGTGAGGCACTCTGGACCTTTGGGGTGCCGATAGATCGTTCGTCGTGCAGGATCTGGCGCTGGAGATTCGATAAATCAACGGTATCGTCGTCCACGATGCCCAGGCGCCCGATACCTGCTGCAGCGAGGTAAAGGGCCGCCGGGGATCCGAGGCCGCCAGCCCCGACACACAGAGCGGAGCCGTTGCGAAGCGCGGTCTGCCCCTCCATCCCAAAGCCCGATAGGCTAAAATGGCGTTCATAGCGCTCTTTCTCGCGATCGGTGAACATCAATTAAACTGGGTTTGATAGTTACTCCGTTTTCACTTCACGGCAAGCGTCAGGTATTTTATCCCGGCAGGGTAATGTCAGAGGTTCATTCCACATTTCGTCTTCGGCCGGGTGATATCGCACCTGAATTCCAGCTTCCAGATCCCGACGGGGAAATTCATACTCTTGCCCAGCTAAGGGGCGAGCAGGGAGTATTGGTGATTTTCGCCTGTAACCACTGCCCCTATGTAATCCACCTCGCAGATGCGGTCGGGCAGATGGCGAAGGAGGTGGCCCAAAAGGGCGTCAACACGGTCGCCATCATGTCGAATGACGTTAAGAATTACCCTGATGATCACCCCGATTTGATGGGGGGCTTTGCCGATAAGTTTGGTTGGTCGTTCCCCTATCTTTATGATGAGAATCAAGAAGTAGCGAAGGCATGGTCAGCAGCCTGTACACCAGACTTTTTCTTGCTCGATGCCGCTGGTAAACTCTTTTACGCCGGACAGTTTGATGATTCACGCCCTAAAAGCGGGAATGAGGCTACAGGAAGTGATATGCGTAAGGCGATTGAACGCCTGACAGCAGGAGATGAACCGCCGAAGGATCCATTCCCGAGTAGCGGATGTAACATTAAATGGAAGGACGGTAATGAGCCGTCCTATTTTGGGTAGAACCCTTGGATCTTACTACTGCGCGAGGCGGAAACCCCAGGAAATATGAAGAAGTATATTGATCACGTTCAGGGTGGGATGGAATTGGACTCATCCCAGGTCAGTGAGGTGGTGCAGCTTCTAGTGGACGAAGATGCCGATCCTGTTGAAAAAGCTCAATTTCTGGAGGTGTTTGCGAAGAAAGGAGAGACTGCTCCGGAGATCGCTCTTTTCGTCTCGGAGTTGCTCGAGCGAGCTGTTGATCCCGAAGTCGGGCCCGATTCGCTCGAACAGCCAACTATCGATGTTTGTGGAACCGGTGGGGACAAACTCAATCTTTTCAACGTCTCCACGACGTCAATGTTCGTGATAGCTGCCGGTGGAGCGGCGGTGTTTAAGCATGGCAACAGAGGTATTACCTCGAAGAGCGGTGGAGCAGACGTGCTCGAGGAACTCGGGGTCCGTATTGATCTTCCCGCCGAAGGTTTCAGGGATTGCCTGGCAGGAGCCGGATTGGGGTTTCTTTTTGCTCCAATGTATCACCCCGCATTCAAGGCTATTATGCCAGTTCGTAAATTACTGGCGGAGAAAGGGATTCGAACGATTTTCAACCTGATAGGTCCTCTTCTTAATCCAGCGAGACCAGCATGCCAGCTGGTTGGCGTGTTTAGTCCGGAACTACCCCCCGTCTATGCCGATATTCTTCAGCGGCTTGGACGGAGGTCTGCATGGGCGGTACATGGAGAAACTCAGGATGGCCGCCCAGTAGACGAGCTAAGCACGATGGGGCAGACTACGATTTGCAGGGTTTTGGACGGGAAAAATGTGGAGGAGGTGATTCATCCCCAAGATTACGGGATGAGAGTAGTTGGACCTGAGGATTTGCAGGGGGGGGATGCGCGGGAGAATGCCCATCTCCTCATTGAGATTCTTGCTGGTCGAGATACAGGTCCTCGCCTCGATATTGTTCTACTTAACGCAGGTGCAGGCTTGGCGTGTGCGGGTCTGGCGAAAGGTCTCGGTGCAGGAATTCAACGGGCGCGTGAACTCGTCGAATCGGGTGCGGCGTTTGAGAGGTTACAATTGCTACAGAAGATAGCGGGCTAACTGGATCAGGGAAGACCTAGCGTCACTACCTGCCCTTTACGGTGTAAGAGGGCCTCTTATTTGTCCACAAGACGTTTCTCGGTTTCCGCGTCGAGAACTGAATAACGTTCTCGATGGAGGTTTGGGTCACTGCGGAATATGAGTCGACCAGTGTGACCGCGTTCCAGTTCCATGAGGATGTTTGCATCCTCGGATTTAAAGCGATTAAGTACATCTGGGCTCACGACCACGATCACATCACCAATCTCATCCCGCCTTGTAGCCAGGACGGTATTAAGCTCGCGCTGGATTTCTACACTCATTGTCATTGTGGTCTTTACCTTGCCGGACCCGGCGCAATAAGGGCACGGCTCAAGGAGTGCGTCTCGCAGACTTTCGTTGAGGCGCTGCCGAGTCATTTCCATCAGGCCCACAGCGGAGATCTGAAGCACCTGAGTCTTCGCACGGTCCCTCCGAAGGCGCTCCTTCATTGCACGGTAAACGGCCTGCTGATCTCTTCGGTGGCGCATATCGATAAAGTCAACAACTACGAGTCCACCAACGTTGCGGAGGCGTAGCTGCCGTGCGGTTTCATGGGCGGCTTCGATATTGGTTTCGAGGATCATCTTATCGACATTTTTTGATCCCCGGTTCCGGCCGGTGTTCACGTCGATCGAGATTAGAGCCTCGGTCTCATCAATAACGATGTAGCCACCGCATGGGAGCCAGACTTGACGAAGAAAAGCTTCATCAATCTGTTTTTGAACTCCGATCTCATCAAATAGAGGTTGCTGAGTCTGCAGATAATGGACGCGTCTCTTTGCTCTGCCCGAGATTTTCTCGGCGATGAGCTTTATTTGTTCGGTAGTCTCTGCATCGTCGCACACTACCTGGTCGATTTCCTCGGTCAGAAAATCGCGGGCCGTCCGTTCTATTAGCTTTGGTTCCTCAAATACACAGACTGGAGCCGGGTTTTCATCCCTCAGCTGCTCTACGCCTTCAAGCTGCTCCAGCAACATGGCCAAATCGCGCACGAAATGCCGATGTCGCTTTCCGGTTGCTACCGTTCGCATAATAATACCCATGCCTTCCGGGACGGCAAGGCGCTGCATAATCCGGCGAAGCCTCGTCCGCTCCTCGGGATCTTCAATCTTGCGCGAAATACCAAACTGATCTGCAAAAGGGGTAAGGACAAGATATCGCCCCGGCAGGGAGACGTTCGTAGTGACTCGGGGCCCCTTGTTACCAATAGGCCCCTTGGACACCTGAATGACCAGCTCTGATCCTACAGGGTAGAGACTCGGGATGTCTTTAGAGGTGATCTTCTTTGGACGGACTCTTTTTTTCGACCGACCTTGCCGATGAATTTCCTCCATGCTGTTGTCGAGTGCGGCCGGAATGGCATCCCAGAAGTGGAGAAAAGCATTCTTCTCCATCCCGATATCGACAAACATTGCCTTCAGTCCGGGCTCAATGTTTTTAACACGGCCTTTGAAGATACTTCCGACGATGTTCATATCTCCCTCCCGTTCGATCTCGTATTCCTCGAGTACCCCATCCTCGAGCAATGCGACTCGCCGCTCGAGTTTTTCGGCATTGATGACTATGGTATTGCCTTCTCTGGCATCGATATTACCGATCCGGAGGGCCCGTCTGATTTTTTTAAACATGGGTTGGAAAGTTGGTTTGTGGATTTGTGAATCGGAAAATGCGCTCTTGGGATCTAATCCGTGCGGCGCCGGGTTTCCCGGTTTTGAGAGTTCCCCGAGTCTGCGTCGGGAGTGATCGAGGGCAGGGGTATTGCCCGGGGCCGTACTCGGACGGCTGTCCCGGGAAGCTGCGCCTCCTCAGCTTCCTCGCCTGTTTCGCCCTCTTCGTCAATAGCTAGCGCAAGAAGATCGCCCTCTGGGAGGGCAATTTCTTCGATGGGGTCGAAATTTCCGGCTACTTCACCCATTCGCCGGAGGGGAAGTTTAAGGCCTTTTTCCGCAGCAAATAGACCTCTGAAGATAAGATTCACAAGTGGTCCGCACACTTTCCCTCCGGATTTGCCGTTTTGGACCATAACGGCGACTGCATATCTGGGTTCTTCGAACGGCCCAAATGCGACTGTCCATGCATTGTGAGACTTTTCTCCGAAATCCGTTGTCTGTGCCGTGCCGGTTTTTGCGCCGATTTCGACATCCTCGGGAGAAGCTCTTCTCGCCGTCCCTCCAAGTTCGTTCGCAGCCTTCCACATTCCCTGTCTTAGGTCTGCGAATTGCGCGCTATCCATCCCCTCGGTAACGAGGTCTACTCTTAATTCTGGGATATCACTTATCAAGATTCCTTCCTTAGGGTCTACTGCCATCTTGATGATTCGCGGGCGGTAATACTTACCACCATTGGCTATGCACGCGGTGAGGGCAGCTAGCTGCAGTGGAGTGGCTTCGCTTTCATCTTGTCCGATCGCAAGCATCGCCATTCGAGCCGGGGTCATCGACTCCCCCGGGTGAAGCTCACGGCGCCACCATTCGCTACCCGGGATGATTCCTCGGTCTTCGGCAGGAAGTTTGACGCCCGTTGCTCTGCCAAGGTTCAGCATGTCAAATGCGTTTGCCATGCGCTCGTTACCCAGCTCACTGGATAGTTGCATAAAGTAGGGGTTGCATGAACGCTGGATGGCGCTCGTGAGGGAAAGGGAGCCATGTCCGACTGTTTTCCAGCAACGGATTTTCAATTTTCCGGATCTACCAAACTGAAGGTGCCCCACACAGTTGTGACCAAAATCTCCCTTGCTGTGCATGCATGCTGCGATCGCTGTGGGCAGTTTGAAAGTAGATCCGGGAGTGAAGCTCGAGAGGGCCCTGTTGATTAAAGGATAGGCCTTGTTGGTCTTGTAGTCCTCCCATTTCGAGCCCGAGATACTTGGGATGAATTCGTTGGGGTTATAGTTGGGGACGGAAGCCATCGCGAGGATCTCCCCTGTGCGGACATCCATTACAACTGCGGCAGACCTTCCTGTTTTTCTCAAAACATTTTCGACCAGAAACTGGATTCGGGCGTCAATAGTCAACATCACTTGGCTTCCTTGATCCGGAGCGATTCGCTCATTAAGGACCTCGCCAAGAATTCGGCCCTTCTCGTTCTTTCTAAGGACGCGCCGGCCCGGTGATCCACGGAGAAAGGTGTTCATTGTTGCCTCTACTCCGGTGGAACCCACCGCATCGCCAAGATAGTGGTCGTATTCCTTCTTTGCTTTCTCAGGTATATCGCCCTTTTCCCATTGTTTGAGATACCCTAAGATATGGCAGCCGAGCGTTCCGAAAGGATACTGCCGACGGGGTCTGACGGTTACGTAGACGCCTGCCATCTCGAGATTGTGCTCAGCGAGGCGAGCGAACTGCTCATATGTGAGGTCTACCGGAAAGGTGAAGGGGATCAAACCTCCGTGAGTGACGTAGTGCTTTTGGAGTGCGGAGGAGCTATATTCGACAGCGATTCCGTGATGCTCGAGGCGCGGGACTATCCCATCCTTAATAATGCGGACAATTTCCCGACTCCGCTCGGATGTCGGGACCGCCATTCCGATTCGCCGACGACCGGGCTTCTGCTTTTCAGAATGTTGCCTTTCCCACTCCTGGTGAATCTCATCGAGATTAAGGACAAGCTCGTAATTACGCAGGTTTTTTGCAAGCAACTGGCCGTTGCGGTCGACAATGGTTCCTCGCACCCCGGGGTCACGAATGGCGATCGTCGTTTCACCAGGAATGAGCTTTCGGTAATATTCGGTATTGACGATCTGATAGTCGTACAGACGACTCAGCAAGGTCCCACCTCCAAAGAGCACGATTGCAGTTAGGAGGTAGAGTCGGAAGCGATAACGTGATTCCATGGGCGGGTTCGGCTCTAGTGAGCAGTGTTCCTTTCACGGGCGAGGCCCTCGTAGCTGATGGTGTGGTGAAACAATCCAGCTAGCCGGTAAAGAACCCAGAATACCACTGGGCACAGGAGCATTGTCAGGAGCGCTGTAAAGCTGATTTTAAGAAAGAGGGAGTGGGTGAGAATGAGGTCACCCCGAACAAAAGTGACGCAGAGATATTCAGCGGACAGATAAAGGAATACGGCGATCCCGGCCAGAAGGGCGGACACATGCCATTTGCCCTCACGGAACAGTGGTTGCAGTCCCTGCATGAAGAATCCCATCAGGGCGTAAAGGACGATCGAATAGCCAAATTTCACATCGCCCCCGGGATTATCATAGACTTCAGGATTTCCCAAAAGTGCGGCGGGGAGGGGAGTAATGACATGCTGAGCGTCCCATAGGAATCCGGCAGTAAAGGCCAGCAGGAGCATAGGGCCAGCTCCAACGGTTACTGCAGAGCAAAGAAAGACCAGAGGAACAAGGAGGATTCCGGCATCGCAGAGTGATTGGAACGTGGGAGTGAACTGCTGAAAGATACAGGCAGTTATAACCAGAAAGAGGAGACTCAAATGATACCAGCCCATGCTTATCCCTCGGGTTCATTCTTCTGAGCGATAATGAACACGACACCAAGTTCATCAAAGTTTACGGAAGGCTGAACTAACGCGATTCCCTCAACGGGGCCGGGTGTGTATTCCTTGACGGTTCCTATCAATAAATTCGAAGGAAACAGCCCTCCCTTACCGGTAGTAATCACTTTCATCCCGGGTAGAATTGCTGCCTCGCGTGACAGGTGCCGGAGAATGAGTCGCGGCTCTTCTCCGTAACGGCCTCGCGTTCCATGGAGTATGCCGACCTCCGGGGTGCCAGCGACTTGGACAGAAACCTGGCAGCGCTCGTCAGTAAGTAGTATCATACTACAGGTATCTTCAGAGGCGATGTCGACCTTTCCAGCAAGTCCTCCCGGGGCAATGATGGGAACGCCAGCTCCGATAGAATCTCTCTGCCCTTTGTCGATGATCGCGGTTTCCCACCAAGTGGCGGGCTGCCTTTTTATCACCCGGGCAGCAATTACGTTTAGCCGGGACTTTTCTTTGAAGTCGAGGGCGCGTCGCAATTCCGCATTTTCGGTTTCAAGTTCACGCAGTCTGCCTTCAATAGAACGGAGTTTGATATACTCCTCCTCAATAGCGCGAAGCTGGTTCTCCAGATCCTTGGAGTGCTCGATTTCCTCAAGAAAATTGCGGGCTTGGCTTTCGATCGATGATCCACCCTTCAAAAAGGGGGTAATGGTTGCGTAGTAGGTTTGTTGAATGCGCCTCACCGACCTCTCACTGAGGGTGAGAACCCACGTGACGCCACAGATAAAAAGCACAAGCGCTATGAAATTGAGTGGTTTCATGTCGGTTATGCGGTCAGGATGGAAATACTCTCACATCCATTATTCAAAGCTCGGAGCTCGTCAATTTGCGCAGGAAAGCAAGTTCATTCAGGACCTTGCCGGTACCCTCTGCCACTGCACTGAGAGGGTCCTCAGCGATGTGCACAGGCAATCCGGTTTCTTCGTGTAAAAGCTTATCTAATCCGCGGAGAAGGGCGCCTCCTCCTGCAAGAACGAGGCCGCGATCGACAAGGTCCGCTGCCAACTCGGGGGGGCATCGTTCAAGAGTCGTCCGAACCGCATCAACGATATTATCCAGTGGATCCCGCATGGCTTCACGGATTTCCTGGGACGTTACTGTGATTGTTTTAGGCAGGCCAGAAACGAGGTCGCGCCCCTTCACTTCCATGCTTCCCTCTTTGGCAAGTGCAGCCGCCGACCCGATCCGGATCTTAATATCTTCCGCAGTTCTTTCACCTACCATTAAACTGTAGGAGCGCTTCATGTAATTTATAATCGCCCCATCCAACTTGTTTCCGGCTGTTCTTACACTTCGGGAATACACGATGCCGGACAGCGAAATGATGGCGACCTCGGTGGTGCCCCCACCAATGTCGACGATCATATTTCCGGCAGCCTCTTGAACCGGAAGGTCAACTCCTATTGCAGCTGCCATGGGCTCCTCAATTAAGAAGACCTCCCGTGCGCCCGCCTGTTCAACGGATTCCTTGACCGCGCGACGCTCAACGGCGGTAATCCCTGAGGGAATTGCGACCACGACCCGGGGGTGTGAGCGACGTTTATGGCTTACCTTGCGGATAAAGTGCCTGAGCATTGCCTCTGTCACCTCGAAATCCGCAATCACACCGTCTTTGAGCGGACGAATCGCGATAATGTTACCTGGAGTTCGGCCCAACATGCGCTTCGCGTCATCACCAACAGCGACAACTTCATTGCTGCCGGCCTTGACGGCCACCACGGAAGGTTCCCGAAGTACGATCCCGTGATCTTTAATGTTAACCAGCGTGTTGGCTGTCCCTAGGTCGATACCCATGTCCTGGGAGAGCATTCCGAAGAGTTTGGCAAACATGTAGTCAGGCTAAATAGTTTGGAAAGATGAACTGTTTTTAACTGCAGCGGGCAGGGGTGCAAGCCTTCCGTAGGCCATTACGCAGAAACCGGAACAAAAAGCGAAGCCCTCAGAACACAGGAGGGCTCCAGTATCCAGGGATTAGAACCACGTCTTTGATAAATGCGCTAAGACTGATTGAATGCGCAAAAGAGGTTTAGTTCCCGATTGAGGAGACGTGCCCCAGCCCCTTCAGTCTGTCATTCGGCCCGCACACAGCATAACAATGGGCGCTATGCATTAACTAGCAGCTGGTTACCGCGTCTTCTTTACTGGAAGAGCTTTTAGTTTGTGTCTGCGTAGAAACTCCTTAGCGGCGGCGTCGTAGGATTCGCTACCAGTGCCGTTTGGATCCCATTCAAAGATGGTTTTGCCGTGACTTGGAGCCTCACCAAGCCGGATGGT
>MDSV01037224.1_pt1 | contig 18627 bp, 14 predicted proteins | sample 810851 | NCBI WGS metagenome assembly MDSV01 (sample SAMN05326640, study PRJNA326480) | marine metagenome | isolation source: seawater | place: Atlantic Ocean: North East | collected 2012 | reverse complement strand
CCTAATTCATTTACACCTAATGGGGATGGAGATAATGATTTATTTTTAGCTAAAGGAAATGGAATTGTTGATTTTAATATGAAGATATTTAATAGATGGGGTGGTATTGTATTTTTTTCTAATGATATAAATTATGGATGGGATGGACTAGATAAAAATAATGATTCCAGTCATAGAGGAACTTATTTGTACCATATTTCATTACAAGATTATAATGGAAAGACTTGGGTTTATAATGGAGAATTAAACCTATTCAAGTAATTAATTACTTAAATTAGCCAACTAAAAATCTCAAATGCGTTTTTTAGTTGGCTTTTTTCTTTTATTAAGTATACTATCTTGTAATAAATTAGAAAGAAATAATGATTTAAAAATATTTAGGTATAATGAGTCATCTGGAATTTTTTCATTAGACCCAATCTATGCAAAAGATCAAGCTACAATATGGGCTGTAAATCAACTTTTCAATGGTTTAGTTCAGCTAGATAGTAATTTAAATGTTATACCTTCGATTGCAAAAAAATGGCTTATTTCAAATGATGGTCTTTCGTATACTTTTCTTTTAAGAGAAGATGTTTATTTTCATGATAATGTATTTTTTAAAAATGGTATAGGTAGAAGAGTTCTAGCTTCTGATTTCGAATATTCTTTTGATAGATTAATAGATAACGATATAGCATCTCCAGGAGGATGGGTATTACGTAATGTATCTCGTTATAAAGCAATAAACGATAGTATTTTTGCTATAGATTTAATAAACCCATTTCCTGCATTTTTATCATTACTTTCAATGCAATATTGTTCAGTTGTTCCAAAAGAAGTTGTTGAAAATAGTGATTTTAATATTTCACCAGTTGGCACAGGACCATTTAAATTTCAATTGTGGAAAAAGGGGGTAAAATTAATATTTAGAAAGAATGATAAATATTTTGAAAAAGATGGTTTAAAAAATTTACCATATCTTGATGGTGTAGCTATTACATTTATCAAGGATAAACAATCAACTTTTTTGCAATTTATTTTAGGTAATATTGACTTTATTTCAGGTATTGATCCTTCTTATAAGGATGAAGTGTTGACAACTCAAGGTAAGTTAAATAAAAAATATAGCAATAAAATTAATTTAACAAGTAATTCGTATTTAAATACTGAATATTTAGGTTTTAATATGAGTGGGAATTATCCATTAAAATTAAGACAAGCTATTAATTATGGTTTTGATAGACATAAAATGTTAAAATATCTAAGAAATAATATTGGTACACCTGCTAATCAAGGATTTATTCCAAGAGGTCTTCCTTCTTTTTGTGAAAATGTTAAAGGATTTGATTATGATCCAAATAAAGCAAAACAATTATTGATAGAAAGTGGATATAATCTTAATAATGATATTGTATTATCAACAACTTCTTCATATTTAGATTTATGTGAATATATTCAACATGAATTATTCAAAATAGGATTAAAAATTAAAATTGAGGTTAATATACCATCTACACATAGACAATTAGTAGCAAATAATAGATTAGCATTTTTTAGAGGAAGTTGGATAGCTGATTATCCAGATGCAGAGAATTATCTAGCTCTTTTTTATAGTTATAATCACACCCCAAATGGTCCAAATTATACTCATTTTAATAATAAATTATTTGATAAGTTATATGAAAAATCATTATCAGAAATAAATGATAGTATACGTTTTATATATTATAAAAAAATGGATCAAATAATCATTGATCATGCTCCAATTGTCCCCTTATATTACGATAAAGTCTTAAGATTTACACAAAAGAATATTCAGGGTTTAGGAACTAATGGTATGAATTTATTAGATTTAAAAAGAGTTCGTAAGTAATAATAAGATATGGTAACAATTACTATTTTTGCTAAAATTGAATTTTTACTATGAAAATATCATATAATTGGCTTAAAGAATATTTGTTATTAGAAAATTCCCCTTTGGATCTTGCTAATATACTTACAGACATTGGATTAGAAGTCGATTCAATTAAAGAAGTTGAATCTGTTAAAGGTGGTTTGAAAGGTGTAGTTATTGGACATATTATTTCTAAGAAGCAACATCCAAATGCGGATAGATTAAATTTAACAGTAGTAGATATAGGATTAGATAATCCTCTTCAAATTGTTTGTGGAGCTCCAAATGTTGATGTTGGTCAAAAAGTTCCAGTTGCTACTGTAGGAACATGGCTTTATAATGGGGATGATAAATTTAAGATTAAAAAGAGTAAAATAAGAGGTGAAGAATCTTTTGGAATGATTTGTGGAGAAGATGAATTGGGATTAGGTGATATTACTGATGGTATTATGATACTTGATCAAGATGCGCAAGTTGGTTTACCTGCTTCTGAATACTTTAATATTGAAACAGATATTGTATTTGAGATTGGACTAACACCTAATAGATCTGATGCTATGGGTCATATATCTGTAGCACGAGATTTAATGACAGTATTGAACAATCAGGGCGCCAATTTAAAATTATGTAGACCTGATTTAGAAAAATTTCCTACATCACTAAATAATAAAACTATTAATGTAGAAGTTAGAGATAATAATTTATGCCCTAGATACTCAGGGATATCTATTAGTGGAGTTAAAGTTAAAGAATCTCCAATGTGGCTTAAGAAAAGATTAATATCTATTGGATTGGTTCCGATAAATAATGTAGTTGATATTACAAACTTTGTTTTACATGAAACAGGACAACCACTACATGCATTTGATTTAGATAAAATAGAAGGCAATCAAATTATTGTTTCAACTTTAAAAAATAATACAAATTTTATTGCTTTAGATGGAATTCAAAGAACTATTTCCTCAAAAGATTTAATGATATGTGATGCTAAAAAACCTTTGTGTATAGCTGGTGTTTTTGGTGGAATAGATTCTGCTGTAAATAAAAAAACATTAAATATTTTTTTAGAATCTGCTTTTTTTGATCCAGTAAGTATTAGAAAAACTGCAAAAAGACATAATTTAAGTACAGACGCTTCATTTCGCTTTGAAAGGGGATGCGACCCGAATATGACTATATATGCTTTAAAAAGAGCCGCAATATTAATTGTGGAATTATGTGAAGGAGTTATCTCCTCTTCATTAATTGACTATTATCCTAAATTAATTAAACATGCACCTATTTCTTTATCATACACAAAAATGGACAGCTTATTAGGAATAAAAATTGATAGAGATATTGTTTTGAAAATTTTAGATGATTTAGAGATTGAGGTAGTAAGTTCTAATTCTAAAGGTCTTGAATTATTAGTTCCTCCATTTAGAGCCGATGTAACTAGAGAAGTTGATGTAATTGAAGAAATATTAAGAATTTATGGATTTAATAATGTGCCAATCCCAAAGCAAATACACAATTCATTAATAAATAAAAAAGGTGTTAATTCTGAAAAAGAATATAATGCTATATCTGAATTTTTATCAAGCAATGGTTTTTTTGAAGTAATGAATAATTCTTTAACTTCTTCTAAACATGATGATTTAATTTCTGAAATTAAACCTAAAGAAAATGTTTGTATTGTTAATTCATTATCTAATAAATTGGATATACTTAGACAAACATTACTATTTGGTGGTTTAGAAAATATATCCTATAATCAAAATAGAAAGAATAATAATCTAAAAATATATGAATTTGGGAAAACCTATCATTTGCATGACAAAAAAAACATAGAAAAACATCATCTTCAAATTTTAGTAACAGGATTAGTTAATGATAAATCTTGGAGGTCTTCAAAGAAAAATATCGATTTTTATTATTTAAAAGAAAAGGTGCAAAATATTCTACATCTTTTAGGTTTAAGAAATTATAATTCTATTGATGATAAAGGAAGAGGTATGTCATATTATACTAAATATACTTATAATGGTGAGAATTTGGTATATTTTGGTAGAGTTAAAGATAAAATTAGCAATAAATTTAATGTTGATTCAGAAGTTTTTATGGCTGATTTTAATTGGGGTTTGATATTAAAATTATCAAAAGATAATAAGGTAAGATATCAACCAGTTAATAAATTTCCTGAAGTTAAAAGAGATCTTTCTTTACTTATTGATGAAAAAACTACTTTTAATGAGCTAAAAAAAATAGCATTAAATATTGATAATAGTTTATTGAAATCTATTGATTTACTTGATGTTTATGAAGGTGAAAAATTACCAAATAATAAAAAGTCATATACACTTACATTTAATATAGCAGACAATAAAAAAACATTAAAAGATGCTACTATTGATAAATTAATGAAGAAAATAATATCGGCTTACCAAGATAACTTTAATGCTGTAATCAGGTAATATATTTTTCATTACGAAGTATTGCTAATAAATTATTAATGTTAGGATTTGTATAACTTTTATCATTTATAATTAAAGTTGGTATTGTCCTTTTTCCATTATTTATTTTTTCAATGTATTTTATAGCTTCTTCATCCTTACTGATATCGATGTATTTATATTCTATTTTATATTCTAGTAAAACTTTTTTTAATACTAAACAATCAGAACACCAATCAGCTCCATATACTTTTATCATGTTTTTTATTTTTTTATTAATATCATAAATAACTCTCTATTTTCTCTTGCACCTATCGAATTATATGCCCTTTCAAATACCTTAATTTCAAAGAAAGGTTTAAAATAACTTAAATATTCATTTTTATTTCCACCAAAAGGAGGCTTATCATTATTTAATTTTTCATTAAATAAAAGTCCTACTAATTTACCATTCTCTTCAAGTAGATTGTGCATTTTTCTAGCATATTTTTTTCTGTATTTTTTTTCAATAGCACAAAAAAAAGTTTGTTCAATTATTAAATCATATTTTCCGTTAAGATCAAAGAAATTTATATTTAGTAATTTTTGTTGAGGAAAACCAGGATTTCTTTTTTTAAAATTTTTTAAAGCTATTTCAGAAAAATCTAGTAAAGTAATATCAGTATATTTTTTCTGTACTAAATAATCAGCTTCATATGCATTTCCACATCCTGGTATTAATATTTTACAATTCTTTTTCTTTAGTTGATTAATATATTCTTTTATTGGATTTGATATTTTTCCTATATCCCATCCTATTTTTTTCTCTTCATATCTTTTATTCCAATTTACTTTATTTAGTTTCATTTAATTAACATTTATTTGCACATTTCATTCCGTCAATTGCTGCTGACATAATTCCTCCAGCATAGCCTGCTCCTTCTCCACATGGATATAGACCTTTAATTTGAACATGTTCAAGACTATTTTTATCTCTCGGTATTCGAATAGGAGAGGAAGTTCTAGTTTCAGGTGCATGTATAATAGCCTCATTTGTAATGTATCCTGGCATTTTTTCGTCAAACTTTTTAAATCCATCCTGCAATATTCTAGTAATTTTTTTTGGTAATATATCGGATATCATACAGCTAGTTATACCAGGAATATATGAGGTTTTGGGCATATTTTGAGATAATTTATTATTAATAAAATCCTTTAATTTTTGCGCAGGTACTTTTTGTGTTTTTCCAGCAATTTCCCAAGCTTTTTCTTCAATTTGTTTTTGAAATTCAATACCAGCTAATGGTCCAAATTTTTTAAATCTTTTAAAATCATTTAATTTTAATTCAACAACAATTCCTGAATTTGAGTTTGGATGATTTCTCCTTGAAGGGGACCATCCATTTGTAACTACTTCATTTTGCTTTGTAGCACAAGGAGCAATAACACCTCCTGGACACATGCAAAAAGAATATACACCTCTATTAGATATTTGGTTTACTAAGGAGTAAGATGCTGGAGGAAGAAATTTACTTCTAGTGTTGCACTTATACTGAATTTGATCAATTAATTTTTGTTTATGTTCTACTCTTACTCCAATTGCAAAGCTCTTTAATTCTATTTTTATATTTTTTTTATGTAACAAATAAAATATATCTCTTGATGAATGACCAGTAGCAAGTATTACTTTCTTCGATTTTATTATATTTTGATTTTCTAATTTAACACCATTTATCTTATTACTTTTTATAATTAGATCTATTACTTTTGAATTAAATAAAATAACACCTCCACATTCAATTATTTTATCTCTTATATTTTTTATTATTGTGGGTAATTTGTTTGTGCCTATATGTGGATGAGCATCAATTTTGATATTATTATTTGCTCCGTTTTCAATGAGTATATCTAGAATTCGATTCACATCTCCTCTTTTTTTACTTCTAGTATATAATTTTCCGTCTGAATATGTCCCAGCACCACCTTCTCCAAAACAATAGTTTGAATTTTCATTTACAATATGTTCTTTTGTGATCTTTGCTATATCAAATCTTCGATCCCTAACATTTTTCCCTCGCTCTATTATAATTGGTTTTTTGCCAAGATCTATTAATTTTAATGCAGCAAATAAACCTGCAGGACCTGCACCAACAATTATTATTTCTTCAGAATTAGCAACATTGTTGTATTTTATAGTTTGTTTTTCTTTAGCGACATATTTTTCATTTATATAAATTCTTAATCTAAGATTTATTTTTATTTTTTTTTGTCTAGCATCTATAGATTTTCTTATAACTTTTATAAATTTTATTTCATTGGATTTAACTGCAATTTTTTTACAAATTAAATTCCTAATATAATTTTCATCTAATTCTCTATGAGGTTCTATTGTTATTTGAATTTCTTTCTTCACTTTTCAAAAATATATACTTTATTTATTAGTTGTATGTATAAGTATAAAATTATTCATCCTAAGTTGCTTTTTATTTTATACAATTGTATTTTTGTAATAAAAAAACATGAGAAACTTCAGTCTAATTTTACTTGCTATTATATTTTATAACGTTTCTTTTGCTGAAGATAACTTTATATACATCAAATCTGGAAAAATTTTAAAGCAAAATGATTTTAAATATATTGATAATAATGCCGTAAATTATTTGTTTTTATCGTTTGATGAAATACCAAGTAATGATTTTAAAAATCAAATGTCTTCAAATGGAATTAGCTTTTTAGAATATTTACCAACTAAAACTTATATTATTTCAATTAAAAATAAAATTGATTTAAATGAATTGAAGAAATATGGAGTTATAAGCATGTCTAAGATAAACCCTCATAATAAGATAGATAAAAAAATACAAAATAATTCTTTTCCTAAATGGGCTTTTAATAACGGTATACTATCTATCAAGGTTTTGTTTTATAAAAATGTTAATTTATTATCTGTTGAGAAAAAAATTAATGATTTAGGTTATGATATTTATGATATCAATAAATTTAGTAATAGTATTACAATTGGAATAAAACCAAATCAATTAGATATTATATCATCAATTAATGAAGTTTTTTATATTGAACCAATAGATCCTCCTTCTTTTCCTGAAAATAAAACTGCAAGAACTTTACATAGATCAAATACAATTAATACAAATTATGCTTCAGGTCGACATTACAATGGGGAGGGTATTAATATAATGATGCAAGATGATGGATTAGTAGAACCACATATAGATAGAAAAGGTCGTGTAGATGAATCATTTTGTGTTGGATGTAGTTCAAGTTCTAGTAACAGTCATGGAGATCATGTTTCTGGAACAATTATGGGTGCAGGTAATTTAGATCCCGTTGCAAAAGGTATGGCAGATGGAGCATTTTTGTATGTATATGGATCATCAAATAATAATTATTATGATGTTCCAAATATCTATCAGAATAATGATGTTATAATAACCTCTAAATCTTATAGTAATGGTTGTAATGCTGGATATACATCTTTAGCAAAAGATTTAGATGAGCAAATAAATTTATATCCATCACTTAGTCATATTTTTTCTGCAGGTAATGATGGTAATTCAGATTGTGGTTATGGAGCAGGTAGTGGATGGGGTAATGTTACGGGTGGTCATAAACAAGCCAAAAATGTTATTGCAACAGCTAATCTTACTCAAGTAGGTGGGTTAGCAGGATCATCAAGTAGAGGGCCTGCTGCGGATGGAAGAATAAAACCTGATATTGGAGCAAAAGGTACACAAGTGTATTCTACTATGCCAAATTATGGTTATGATACAAAAACAGGTACATCTATGGCGTGTCCTGGAATAGCTGGCGTGATGGCTCAATTATATCAAGCATATAAAGAGTTAAATAATGGTCAAAACCCTCCTTCTGCATTGATGAAATGTATATTGTTAAATTCTGCTGATGATCTTGGAAATCCAGGTCCTGATTTTAAACATGGTTGGGGAGAGGTAAATGCCTATAAGGCAGTACAAATTTTAGAGAATACTAATTATTTTTCAGCATCAATATCACAAGGTGCCGTTAATACACACAATATTGATATACCTGCTGGAACTGTAGAAGCAAATATTATGATTTATTGGCATGATAAGGAAGCAAGTGCATCTGCCTCTATAGCACTAGTAAATGATATTAATACTACACTAACATCATCATCAGGAGTTACGTATAGTCCTTGGATTTTAGATGAAACTCCTAATGCATCAATTTTAGATCAAAATGCAACAACGGGTATAGATGATTTAAATAATATGGAGCAAATAACAATAAAAGCTTTAAATCCATTTTCTGGTTCCTATACTCTTTCTATTGATGGGTTTTCAATTCCATACGGTCCTCAGGAATACTGGGTTGCCTATGAATTTATTTCTGAAGATGTTAAATTAACTTACCCAACAGGAGGTGAAAGTTTTGTGCCTGGTGAATCTGAATTTATTAGATGGGATGCATCTGCTGGTAATACACCTTTTACAATTGAATATACAACTGATGGAGGTGCATCTTGGAATACAATTACTAATAGTGCAAGTACTTCTGGAAGTTATTATAATTGGCAAGTTCCAAATAATGTTACTAGTCAAGCAAAAGTTAGAATTAGTAGAAATGGATATACTGATGAAAGCGAAGAATATTTCACTATAGTTAATGTGCCTAATAATTTAAATGTTAATTGGATATGTCCTGATTCTATTTATGTTTCTTGGAATTCTGTTAATGGTGCTGATGCATATGAAGTTAGTATTTTAGGGCAAAAATATATGGACTCGGTAGCTACAACTACTACTAATAATACATGGGTAATTAATCCTTTTCCCTCTGTTTTAGATAATTGGTTCTCTGTATGTGCAAAAGTTAATGGAAAGAAGGGTAGAAGAGCCATTGCAATAAATGAACAACCAATTAATAGTGGATGTTATGGTCCCCCAACTGCATATTTTGCAGTTTCTGACCCGATTTCTTGTTCTGGAGAAGTTAGTTTTATTGATCAAAGTCAAAATCAACCAAGTAATTGGTATTGGAATTTTGGTGATGGAAATATTTCATCTTTACAGAATCCAACTCATACTTATTTAAGTGAAGGTAATTATAATGTAAGCTTATTTGTATCTAATGGTCTAGGACAAGATTCTATTTTACAGACATCTATTGTAACTGTTGATTTTCCGCCTGCACCAAGTACAACTAATGATACATCTTTTACTTCACCCTCTACTTTTACATTAACAGCATCATCTAGTTCTGTAAATTGGTATGCAGATACATTAGGTAGTTCTCCTATAGGAACAGGATCAACTTTTATAACACCAATGTTGAGTGCTAATACAACATATTATGTTCGTACTATTGGTGGTCCTTCGATATTTGGAGGTCCATTAGATAATACAATAGGTAGTGGGGGATTATATAATAATGATAGACATTTATTTATAGACTGTTATAAGCCTTCTATTTTAATTTCTACCGATGTATATGCTGGCACATCACAACCAATCACTTTTGAATTAAGAGATAATAATAGTCAGGTTATAGAAGATACTACAATTACTGTTGCTGTAGGTTTAAATACTTTAGAGTTAGGATTTGATATGCCTGTAATGAACGACTTAGAATTGGGTATAAGTGCTGGTAGTGCTGATTTATATAGAAATAGCTCAGGTGCTAATTATCCTTATAATATATCGAATTTAGCTAGTATAACTGGTCACAATTCTCCTTGGGGAGATCCAGAATATCACTATTTCTTTTATAATCTTCAGTTACAAGAAAAGTGTCTTTCTGATTTTGCATCTGCATCTGCAATTTTTAAAAATTCAACTAATATAGATGATAATGAATTAGATATTTTAATTTATCCTAATCCGACTGAAAATAATTTAACAGTTATTTCAAAAGAAAATATTAATGAGATAAATATTTATGATGTGGCTGGAAAAATATGTCTTACAAAATATAGTAATAGTAACAATGTTAACGTTAACTGTGAACAACTGGCAAAAGGTATTTATACAATACATATTTCTAGTCATAACAAAAAAACAATTAAAAAATTACTTATTAAATAATGCGATTTCTGCTTGTAATAACCTTTATAAGCACTATTAATTTATTTTCTCAAAATAAGAAGGTCATTATTGCTGATCTTGATATTATTAATGGTGATACTCTATTTATTAAAGAATTTCCAGAAGTCGAAATTTTAGAATTTAAAGATAATATAGAAAGGAGAAAATATTATATTCTAAAAAGAAGAGTGTTAAAAGTATACCCATATGCTTTAGTTGCCAAGGAAAAATTAGATGCAATTCAAGAGGGTTTAGATACAATACCTAAAAGAAGACATAAAAAAAGATATACTAAACAAGTTGCAAGTTGGGTTAAAGAAGAGTATACAGAACAATTAAAGAATTTAACTATGAGTGAAGGAAGAATTTTAGTTAAATTAATTTATAGAGAAACAAAAATTACATCATATGATATAGTACGTTCATACAGAGGTAGATTTAATGCGTTTTTTTGGCAAACTATGGCTAAATTATGGGAGAATAATTTGAAGACTCAGTACGATCCAGTAAATATTAAAGAAGATATGCTTATTGAACACATCATATTACAAGCAAAAATAGAAGGTAAATTATAGTTCTATTTTTTAATAAATCTCCTAATTTTTTTTTGATTTTTATAAATTAATTCTATAAAATATACACCATTTTCTAAATCACTAACATCGATACTTTGTTTTGGTGTGCTAATACTTTTTATTTTTTTACCTATTTGATCAGTTATTTCAACAAGAGATAGGTTGTTGATATCACTTAAATTTAGTTTTTCATAAGTAGGATTGGGAAATATTTCTAATGATAAATTATTATAATTATTAATATTATTTGGAGTGATACTAATATTTTCATAAAAGGTAATATTACCATAATATCCTCCAGTGATAATATCCATATCTCCATCTAAATCTATATCACTAATTTCAATTGCTATCACAGCATCTTCTGCTGAAGTATCTGCAATAAGCCTAAAAGGATTTAGTGCAGGTAATGTAAACTGGGGGTTTGTAGTATTGCCATTATTTTCAAAATAGTAAAAACCCTCATAGCCAACAGTAAAGAGATCATAATCTCCATCTGAATCAATATCAGTAAGTGCGGGTGTTTTAAAATAATTTCCTAAAACTGAATTTAGGCCAAATGGATTTATTTGTTCTGACCCAAATTGAGGGTTTGCTGGAGTTCCAATATTTTCAAAGAAAACATAGTTGTTTTCATATGTCATAAAATTTAGTTCTATTCCTAGTATGTCAAAATCTCCATCTCCATCAATATCAATTACATCGGAAATATTAACAGTATTTCTCAGTGTTAATCCAAATGGATTTTCTATTGGTGTGGAAAATTGAGGATTACTTGAAGTACCTATGTTTTCCCAATATTTAAATTTAGTTGATAAAAAATAATCGTACATTATTCCTGTTGCAAGTATATCTAGATCTCCATCATTGTCCATGTCAATTAAATTATGATGTTGAAGTGCAACTGTAGTATCTGTATCAAGATTAAAAGGATTAGTAGAAGGAATAGAAAAAAGAGGTGTTGTAGATCCTATATTTTGAATAAATGCAAAGTTTTGTCCACCATATGTGTTATAATCATACCTATTAACTAGAATATCCATATCTCCATCATTATCTAAATCGGCAAAGGCATGAGCGGTAAAATATGCAGGAGAGGGAACAAATCCAAAAGGATTTTGAACTGGTGGTGCAAATGATTGTGCATTAACTGTAGTTGTTGATACTCCTAAAATTATTGCAAAAGAACCTAATATCTTTTGTAGTTTATATTTGGATAAGACTCCTGTTAATTTGGATATTAGATTTTTAATTTTATTTATTAAATCTTTTATTTCAGAATTATAAGTTTTACTATTTTTTTGAAAATTTTTTTCTAACTTTTTAATTAAATAATTAAGTTGCCTTTCTTTTCTAGAATAGTACTGTTGCTTCATAAAAGGATTACTTTATAAATTTTTTAGTGATTACCTTATCATTAAAATTAATAACAATTGTATACACACCAGAATCTAATTTTTTAATATTTATAATACTATTTGGGTTTTCATTTTTGATTATAACTCTACCGATATTATCATAAATTATAATATTCTTTATAATATCTTTTGTTTTTATATTAATATAATCATTAACTGGATTAGGAAATATATTTAAAGATGGTAATTCAGAATCTTCAATAGATGTGCCTATACAATTATTTTGGCATACCTGCAGAGACGTATAAAGTCCTGATCCATCACCAGGATCGTTGCAAATACCATTATTGCAATCCCAAGAAGGTTGGGCTATACAATCATTCATACAGTCTGCATAATCCGTATAATAACCACTTCCGTCACCAGGATCGGCACAAATACCATTAATGCAATCAAAAGAAGGTTGGCCTATACAATCATTCATACAGTCTGCATAAGTAGTATAATAACCACTTCCGTTGCCAGGGTCTTGACAATTCCCAGGATACCAGCAATCAAAAGATACGGGTGCAATACACGCTGTTTGACATTGATTCATGCTTGTGTATTGGCCGTTTCCAGTACCTGGATCAACACATGAGTAATTAATACATTCATAGCTAACAGGTTGTTGAATATCTACATTTTCAAAATAAAAATTCATATCATCATCAGTACCAGCAATAAGATCATTGTCACCATCTCCATCTAAGTCTTTAAAGTTTAGCAATGCTTGTCCTATCCAGTTTTGGGGAAAGGTTAATCCGTAAGGATTTATTATTAATGATGTAGGAGAAGATGGGAATTGAGGGATATTAGCACTGCCAGTATTCTCAGCAAACATTATAGTAGTTCCAGTGTAGTCTTCCGCACCAAATAGCATATCAAAATCACCATCAGTATCAATATCTTCTAATGTTATCCAGCTAAATACTCCAGATGGTATACCAAATTGATTTAATTGAGGAGTTGTGAAATTTGGAGCAGAGGCGCTTCCTACATTTTCTATAAATACAGAATTTGCGGAATAATTTTGAAAATCATAACTAAAACCTAATAGATCAAGATCACCATCATTGTCAAGATCTGCGATTGAAGTATGAAGTAGTGAAGAGCTTGAATTTAAACCAAATGGATTTGTTATAGGAGTATTAAATATTGGACTGTTAGGCGTACCTATATTCTCATAATAAACAAAGTCCGTACTAATACTATATTGAAATTGGTTTTGTAGAACAACATTCGATAAAATATCAAAATCCCCGTCATAATCCAAGTCAATTACTTTGAAATATTGAAATACCCCCACATTAGGAGGGGAAGGAAAATAAGCTGTAAGGTTATAAGGGTTGTATGAAGCATTAGGGTTAAAATTTGGGTTAGTTGAACTCCCAATATTTTCTTGAAAATGAAACCCTAATTCAAAAGGACCATAATAACCTGCTGAATTATATTCTCCAGATAGGAAGTCATAATCACCATCATTATCAAAATCTGCAAATTCTACTACGTTAATTTGAGTGTCGTCACCGTCCTTTAGGTTAAAGGGATCTTGAATAGGGTAAGCAAACCATTGAGCAGAGGCTGTATTTGAGAATGTTATACCTGAAGCTAAAGCTACTGTAGCCAATATTCTCTTAATTTTTAACATACTGATTGCCGAATTAAGATTGTATACTAATATTTTTATACGTTTAATAATATCTTTTATTTCTGATGTTAACTTATTTTTAGTATTATTCGATAGTTTATTTAATCGTTTAATCAAGTAATTTAATTGTCTTTTTTTTCTTGCGTTAATATTGTGTTTATTCATTTTTGTTGTTTAATTATTCAAATATAAATAAATCAATACTAGTTTTTATGCTCTAAATAACAACTTATTACTCAGTATTGTTAATTTCTTTATTTTTTTCTCCAGAAAGTAGTGTTAGGTATCATTAAACCATCTTTGTGGTCATCAGACATAGTGTTTAATATATTGGGACGTTTTTTATTTTCTAGAATATGTACATCATAAATTTCATCTAATGATGTTAGATAAGAAATTTTACCACTAATACTTTTAGTTGGTAGATGTATAATTATAATTCCAGCTTCATTTGCTTTTTCTGCAAATGGTAGTTTACTAAAAGTTGAAGAATTTTTTCTCAATTTAGAAAGGCCAATAAATAAATAATCATTACATAAACACATTCCTCTTACAAATCCTTCTATTTTTAAAATTACTTCATAATCACCATTTTGTGTGTTAACTTTAATCAGTTCACCTTTTGCAGATAATAATAGATAAAGTTCATTGTTAAATATTCTAGGAGTGTGCGGCATAGCTAAACCATCAGTAATAATTTTATTTTCTTCAACATCTATTAATACTCCAGTTTTTGTAATATCTTTTCTCCAACTCTGCGCACTATTTCCTTTATTAAATGCAGTTGCATATTTTGGTTTTCCATTTTTCATAGCCATACCATTTAAATGACATCTGTCTTCTGAAACAATTCTATCAATGAAAGCTGGCTTCCAGTATGGAGTGAAATTATAATTATCATCAATCTTTACTATTGTAGAAAACAGAGTATTTACAGCATATAATTTACCATCATTTCCAAAGCTTAGATCATGAATATCAATAGCTCCAGTATGAAAGGTGTTTCTAGGCATATATAGGGCATCATATTTATTTGGTGCTTTAGGATAAAATAATGCAAGTTCTGGTGAATTAGAAAAAACTACTATTTCTTCTTTACAGGCTATAGCAATTTTATCATTTTTTTTATCTTCAGCAATACCCATTGCTTTTTCAAAATTTCTTGGGAGTTGAATTAAACTATTTGCATCTTTTGCTGAAATAAATACTACTTTACCAGCTTGATAAGTAGAAATAGCAATGCTACAATTAAGTTGTTGTAATAATTCAGGTATTTGTGGTGTATATTGACAACTAAAGGGTGCTAAAGATGGTTTGGTCATTTTATATAAATCTTTGTGCTATTTTTTTGTTTCTAGCCCCTTCAGAGTAATCATAAAAACCAATACCGCTTTTCACGCCAAGTTCTCCGTTTTTTACCATTTCAATGAGAAGAGGGCATGGAGCATATTTTTTATCACCAAATCCATCATACATAACTTCTAATATTGACAAACAAACATCAAGACCAATAAAATCAGCTAAGTGTAATGGTCCCATAGGATGAGACATGCCAAGAATCATTACTGTATCAATGCCTTCAACTGATGCTATATTTTCATGTAGTGTATATATAGCTTCATTTATCATTGGCATTAAAATTCTATTCGCTACAAATCCAGGAGCATCATTTACTTCTACAGGTATTTTTCCTAATTTTTCACTTAATTTCATTATTATTTGTGTTACATCATCAGATGTTTCTTTTCCTCTAATAACTTCCACTAACTTCATTATTGGAACTGGATTCATAAAGTGCATTCCGATAACCTGTTTTCTTCTTTTAGTAGCATTTGCAATAGCAGTTATAGAGATAGAAGATGTGTTAGATGCTAAAATTGTATTTTGATCACATATTTCATCTAGTTGGGAAAATATTTTTAATTTAAGATTTTGATTTTCTGTAGCAGCTTCTACCACTAAATCTACATTACTAACTGCTAAATTTATATCTGTATATGTTGTAATATTTGATAGCGTATCTATTTTTTCATTTTCTGTAATTTTTTCTTTTGAAAGCATACGATCTAGATTTTTTTCTATTGTAGCTAATGCCCGATCTAAAGATACGCTAGAAACATCTACTAAATTTACATTATATCCTTTTTGTGCAAATGTATGAGCTATACCATTTCCCATTGTACCAGCTCCAATTACTGTAATATTTTTCATTTTTTTATTATTTAATTACTATAAACTAATTTTATATTTTTTATTGATAATTCGTTTGATGTTATATTGAATTCTCTTTCCATTCTTATAAAAATACTTAATGAAGTTGCATTTATAGATTCGCTTACAATAGGAGTAAGGTTAATATAAATTTTATTCCATTCATCTTTTGGATTTACCAATAATAAATCTTTTCTTTCCACAGATTGAGGATTATTAGCATACATTCCAACTAGAAATTCTGTATTACATTTATAATCTAATTCTAAGAATACTGGTGCCCCTGATTTAGGTAAATTCTCAATTTCTTTTGAAGATAATTCTAAAGCAAGAGTAGAATCAATTAGCGCACCAAAACTATATTTTATTGTATCATTTTCATAGAGATTTGTCATTGAGATAGAACTATTATTATTACTATCTATATCTAGCTCTATTTCATTGATGATATTTGCTGAATCTAAATAATTTAATGTAGGGTTAATAGTAGTAATTTGATTTGCACTTAATGTTTTGGTTTCTATATATGAGCTATAAAACGGATATGCTATTCTAGTGCTTGATATTCCATTGATTTTGATACCTCCTTTTATTCTTACTTCTAATTCTCCATTATTTATTATTGGAAATTGAGCAGGTAGTTCATATACACCTTGAATTTCATCATTAATATATACCCATGCATCTGTAATATTTTTTGTATGCTGATGATCTTCTAAATTAATTTCATTAATTTTTATATATGAAGGAATATTTTCTTCATCTTTGGTGCAGCTCATAAAAAAGAGAACAATTATTATGTATATATATTTTTTTTGTAGCATTAGATCTAATTAACAATACAATGTGTATTTATTCTTTTCAAAATAAAGAATAAGTTAAATTTATTATCTTTCTTTTGTTTTAAATTATTTTCAAAAATACATTTTAAATCTTTTAAATAATAAATGAATGCAAGATAGTTTTAGACATAAAGGTTTACGAAAAAAATTAGTTGAATCAATTAGGGGTAAAGGAGTCTCAAATGAAATAGTTTTGGATGCAATTAATAATATTCCTAGACATTTATTTATGGATACAGCATTTGTTAATTTTGCATATCAGGATAAAGCTTTTCCTATAGGATCAGGCCAAACTATTTCACAGCCATATACAGTTGCTTTTCAAACAGATTTGTTATCAGTTAATCCTTATGATAAAGTATTAGAAATAGGTACAGGTTCAGGTTATCAAGCTGCTGTTCTATCTCTTTTAAAAGCTGATGTGTATACTATTGAGAGACAAAAAGATTTATATAATAAAACAAAAGCATTTTTACCTATATTAGGATATCATTGTAATTTTTTTTACGGAGATGGTTATAAAGGTTTAATTAATTTTGCTCCATTTGATAAAATTATTATAACATGCGGAGCTCCTTCATTTCCAGAAGAATTATTAAAGCAATTAAAAGTAGGAGGTAAGATGGTAGCTCCAATTGGTCATTCAGATGTGCAAATAATGCATTTAGTTGAAAAGATATCTGAAGGTAAACACAAAATCACTACTCATGGAGATTTTTCATTTGTACCAATGATTAGGAATAAGAATTAGTATTTATTTTTTTTTTCTTATTATTGATTTCAAAAATTTTTTAATTATGAAAAAAATAATAACTTTAATTTTGCTTATTTTTATTAATCATGCAATATATGCACAGAAAGGTGTTATTGCGTTAGGTGTTGAGTCTTCTTTGTCAGGTGTAACTTTGATAGAATATTCTTTAAATCCAACGATAGGCTATTTTATTAGCGATAAAATGATGTTAGGCTTAGGTTTTAATACAAGTTCTATTAATGATGATGATAAGGATCCATCTGTTTCTCCTGTTGATGAGTTAGTTATCGAATTAACTGATAATACAACTTCATCTGATCTTATGTTAACTCCTTTTTTAAGATATTATCTTACAGATGCATTGTATTTCTCTGGTGGTATAAATATTGGATCTTCAGCATATAACTCCATAGATAAGGAGGGGTCCTGGGGTATTGATCAAGATGGTGATGATTTTTATTTAGGTGATAACGTTTATACAAGCGAGTCTTCTCAATCAAGTTTTGGATTATCATTAGCGCTAGGTTATACTTTAAGTTGGAATGATAAAATATGCTTTGAACCAAGTATTAGTTTAAATACTTCTTCTGGTATTGAAGATAATAAAACTATCATTGAAACAGTTAGTCAGACAATTGATGCTAATACTGGAAATCTTGTTACAACGATAACTTCTGTAACAACTGAAACTCAAGATCCTGCGCCAACTGTTTTTAGTTTAGGATTAAATATTGGTATGCATATAAGATTAGGAAGATAGTTTTTCTAAGTTTCGTGTAATTATTCGACATCCCGATATAATTTCATCTATTGATATTGTTAAT
>MDSV01026502.1_pt1 | contig 18628 bp, 18 predicted proteins | sample 810851 | NCBI WGS metagenome assembly MDSV01 (sample SAMN05326640, study PRJNA326480) | marine metagenome | isolation source: seawater | place: Atlantic Ocean: North East | collected 2012 | reverse complement strand
TTTATTTGATTTATAACATCAATACCAAAATTAACATGCATAGATTCATCTCTTAAAATATATTGAAATTGCTCTGCTGTACCAGTCATCTTGTTTCTTCTACCCATCGATAATATTTGTGTGAAACCACAATAAAAGAAGATTCCCTCAAGAACACAATAAAAAGCGATTAGATTTTTAAGTAATTGTTTATCGGTTTCTTCCGTTCCTGTTTTAAAATCAGGATCTGATATTTCTTGAGTATATTTAAGGCCCCATGATGCTTTTCTAGCAACGCATGGCACTTCTCTATACATATTGAATATTTCTCCTTCATCCATACCTAAAGATTCAATACAATATTGATAGGCATGAGTATGAATAGCTTCTTCAAGACTTTGTCTTAAGATATATTGTCTACATTCTGGATTAGTAATTAGCCTATATAAAGCAAGAACAAGATTGTTTGCAACAAGTGAATCTGCTGTTGAGAAAAAACCAAGATTTCTTTTTACAATAACCCTTTCATCTTCGGTTAATCCATCTTCAGATTTCCATAAAACAATGTCATTTGTCATATTAATTTCTTGTGGCATCCAGTGATTAGCACTTCCATCAAGATACTTTTGCCATGCCCAGTCATATTTGAACGGAACTAGCTGGTTAAGATCTGCTTTACAATTGATCATCATTTTTTGATCAACCTGAACTCTACCAGCATTTGCCATCATTTCATCAAGCTCCTCTTTACCTGCTGCTTCATCTATTTCATTCACAGCTTTTCTTGCAGCTGCAGCTCTTGATCCTTCTCCAATATCAGAATTTTCAACTGATGTTGATTCTTCTGGTTGGGTCGTCACAGCTGTTTGTATTTCAGCACTTTGAGTTACTGGCTCGCTTTTAACTTCTGCTTTTACAGGAGGTGCTGAGCCCTCTTTTTTTTCATATTCATCCCAATTTAACATATCATTTCTCCATAAAAATTATTGGCATGCCTCACAATCTGGATCATCCAGAGAGCAGGCATCTGGAACTGGTGCCGGTTCGCCAAGCTCTTGCTTTGAAGCCTGATTAGTATCAGAACTTACTGCATTAAGTTTTCCTTGTTCTACAGTGGATTTTTCAGTTTGAGTAGCTGCAATAGATCTTAAATAGTAAGTTGTCTTTAAACCAGAATACCAAGCCATTCTATAAGTTATATCTAACTTCTTACCATCAGCATTACCTATATATAAATTTAAAGATTGAGCTTGATCAATCCATTTCTGTCTTCTGCTTGCAGATTCAACTATATATCTAGGCTCTACTTCAAATGCCGTTGAAAATAATTTTTTTATCTCTTCAGGTATTCTAGATATTTCTGATAAGCTTCCTTCAAAATATTTTAGATCGTTTATCATTACATCATCCCATAAATCTAATTCTTTTAATTTTCTTACAAGGTGTGGGTTTACGATCGTAAATTCCCCAGAAAGATTAGATTTAACATATAGGTTTTGATATGTTGGTTCAATTGATTGAGTTACACCAGTAATATTAGATATTGTTGCTGTTGGAGCTATTGCCATTACATTGGAATTCCTCATCCCATCTTTCTTAACTTTTTTTCTAAGAGAATCCCAGTCTAATGTTTCTGACCTATCAACATTTAAATATTCTTTTCCTCTATTTTTTTCTAAAATATCGATTGAATCTTTTGGTAATATTCCCTTACTCCATAAAGACCCATCAAAAGATTTATATGAGCCTCTCTCTTTTGCTAGCTCTGTAGATGCATATATCGCATTATAACTAATTAACTCCATACTTTTATCAGCAAATTCAATTGCTTCATCACTGCAATAGGGTATATCTTGAAGGTATAAAGCATCCTGAAATCCCATAAGCCCTAGGCCTATTGGTCTATGTTTGAAATTAGAATTTTTCGCAGTATCAACAGAGTAGTAGTTAATATTTATAACGTTATCTAACATTCTAATTGCTGTTGAAACTGTTTGTTTTATTTTTTCTTCGTTTAGCTTTCCATTTTCCATATGGTTTGCAAGATTAACTGAGCCCAGATTACACACAGCTATTTCGTTATCAGCGCTTGTATTTAATGTTATTTCTGTACAAAGGTTTGATGAGTGTATAACACCAGTATGTTGTTGTGGAGATCTTAAATTGCAGGAATCTTTAAACGTTATCCATGGGTGGCCTGTTTCAAATAACATTGTTAACATTTTTCTCCATAATTCTTTTGCTGGAACAGATTTAAATTGATCTATTTCTCCATTTTTAGCTCTTTCTTCATATTCTTCATATTTTTCTTCAAATGCCATGCCTATAAGATCATGTAAATCAGGTGTTTCACCAGGAGAAAACAGAGTCCAGTCTTTATCCTGTTCAACTCTTTTCATAAATAAATCTGGTACCCAGTTTGCGGTATTCATATCATGAGTTCTTCTTCTTTCATCCCCAGTATTTTTTCTTAATTCTAGGAATTCTTCTATATCTAAATGCCATGTCTCTAAATAACCACACATAGCACCTTTTCTTTTTCCTCCTTGATTGACAGCAACAGCTGTGTCATTTGCAACTTTTAGAAATGGCACAACGCCTTGGCTTTTACCATTTGTTCCTTTGATATAAGAATTCATTGCTCTTACAGGAGTCCAATCATTACCAAGACCTCCTGCCCATTTTGATAATAGAGCATTATCTTTCATTGCAGAAAATATTCCATCTAAGTCGTCTGGGATAGTTGTTAGATAACATGACGACAACTGTGGTCTTTTTGTTCCTGAATTAAACAGAGTAGGGGTTGAGCTCATATAATCAAAACTAGAGAGGAGCTTATAGAATTCAATTGCTCTTTCTTCTCTGTTGTCTTCTTCTAGTGCCAGCCCCATAGATACTCGCATAAAGAATACTTGTGGTAATTCATATCTAACATCATCACAGTGAATAAAATATCTATCATATAAAGTTTGAAGCCCAAGATAAGTAAATTGATTATCTCTTGTGTAATCAATTGCTTTTCCTAATTTATCAAGGTCATAGTTTTTTAATTCTGGATTTAATATATCTAATTCAATACCCTTATCTATATACGCTTTAAATGCTTTGGGATAATTTATCTCCATTTCTTGATATGTTGAATCTTCTGCAACATCAAGAAAGCCAAGAGCCTCTGATCTTAGTTGATCCATTAGTATTCTTGCCGTAACAAAGGAGTAGTTTGGCTCTTTTTCAACTTTTGTTCTTGCAGACATAACTAAACTAGTTCTCATGTCAGCAATTGAAACACCATCATATAAATTTTTTAGTGCTTCATCTAAGACTTCGTTCATAGAAACTTCATCAAGACCTTCACACGCATCATTTATTAAACCAGCAACTCTTTCTACGTCTAAAGGAACTATACTTCCATCACTTTTAGTAATATTTATATTTGGTGTTTCTGGTATGTCTATAGATACTGCTTCTTTTTTTCTTTCTTGTGTTCTTTCTGCTCTATAAAGTATGTAACTTTTAGCAACTTCCAATTCTTCAGATCTCATTAGTTGAAGCTCAACTTGATCTTGTATTTCTTCTATATGAAGAGTGCCACCCGATGGCATTCTCCGTTTAAAAACTTCTATAATATTTTCTGTAAGCTGGTTTACTTTCTTATGAATTCTTTCACTAGCAGCAGCATTTCCTGATTCAACAGCCAAGAATGCTTTTGTTATTGCTACTTTAATCTTATCATCTTCAAAAGGTACTACCTTTCCATTTCTTTTGATTACTCTTAGTTTACCTGGCGCAGTTGTTTCAATATCCGATATTGATTTACTTATATTTTTGTTTGTTTCTTGTTGTTGTGTTTCCATTTTTATTTTTTACCCACCAATCTTTAAACTTACTTGAGTTTTGTTTATTTCTTTCATTGGAAAAATTTAAGTGCGTCTGCAGTAACTAAACTTTTTTCTCCGTAACTACTAATATACTAATTGTGGACAAAGAATCAAGCAAAAAACACAATATATTGTGACAATTTCATTTTTTTACACAATATAGTGTATATAAGGTGTTTTTTAAATGTTAGCAATTAGTTGATAAATTGTGGATAATTACTGATAGAGAAGTTAAATGAAATATTATTTATCGATAGATCAAGGCACCACAAGCTCAAGAGCAATTATTTTTGATTCTAATTTAGCTCTAATCAGTGATTCACAAAAAGAATATGATTTAGATTACCCAAGTGATGGTTGGGTTGAGCTAAATCCAGACGATGTTTTAAAGACAGTTAGAGATACATTGGGTGATGTTTTAAATGGGAAGCATCAGATAGAAGCATGCGGTATTACTAATCAAAGAGAAACAACTATTGTGTGGTCAAAAAAAACTGGTAAACCAATTTATCCAGGAATAGTTTGGCAAGATAGAAGAACTAACGAAACTTGCAATCAACTTAAATCGGAAGGGCATGAAGAAGATATCAAGGCAAGAACAGGGCTTGTACTTGACCCATATTTTTCTGCAACAAAGATTAAATGGATTTTGGATAATGTTGAGGGAGCAAGAGATAGTGCAGATAAAGGTGAATTGTTATTTGGCACTATTGATTCTTTTTTAATTTATAACCTCACTAAAGAAAAGCATCATCTTACAGATGTCACAAATGCTTCAAGGACATTATTATTTAATATTAAATCAATGAATTGGGATGATGAATTACTTAAACTATTTGATATTCCTAAATCGATGATGCCAAAAGTATTAAGTTGCGATGGAAGTTTTGGTACTTTATCAATAGACGAAAATAATATCCCTATTAGAGGCGTTATAGGGGATCAACAAGCTGCATTAGTAGGCCAGAACTGCCTAAAAAACGGTGATATGAAATCAACATATGGAACAGGATGTTTTTTAATGGTGAATACTGAAGATAAGATTTATAAAATCGATGAGGGTCTTCTCACCACTATAGCTTATAAGCTTGAAGATAAAACTCATTACGCAATTGAAGGAAGTATCTATTCATGCGGAAACATTGTTAAATGGTTAAGAGATAAAATGAAATTTTTTAATAACTCTGAAGAAAGTGAGAAGTTTTTAAATAAAAATGGAAATTCAAATAATGTTCTTTTTTTGCCTGGTTTTAATGGGCTTGGAGCTCCATTTTGGAATTCAGATGTAAGAGGCGGATTTTATGGATTAACCCAAGATTCATCTATAAATGATTTGGTAACAGCAGCTTTTCAGGCTATAACTTTTCAAACCAAAGAAATAACATCAATTTTAGAAAATTATGATATTAAAATTAGCAAGTTGTTAGTAGATGGCGGCATGGTAAATAATGACAAATTTTGCCAAGCTTTATCAGATACTTTAGAAAAAGAAATCATTAAACCAGCAAATGTAGAATCTACTGCAATAGGAGCATGTAAGGTTGCTATGATAGCTTCTGGCGAGACAACCTTAAGTGTAAAAAATGAATCGAAATTAGTTTTCAAGCCAAATATAGACTTTGTTGATGCTTATAAGCAAAATTATATTAATTGGAAGAAATATTTACAAAAGTCTATAACAAATTAAGAAAAATTTATTTCTTTAGCCTTTTTTTCTAAATTTGAATTATTTAACCTGTGAGTCACTATAAGACAGGGTATATTTAAATCTTCAATTACTTTAATAATTAATTGTTCTGCTGACTCAATATTTTTTTTGTCTAAATTAGAGAATGGTTCATCAAGAAGCAATAGCTGTGGTTTGATTAATATAGCTCTAGCAATCGCAATCCTTTGTTGTTGTCCACCTGAAAGCTCATGCGGCATTTTTTTTATATGCTCTCCCAGATTAAGCGAATCAATCACTTCATCATAAAAATTCAAATATTTTTCATGTATGGCGTATTTAATATTTTTTTCTCCATTGATGTGAGGAAATAATGCAAAATCTTGGAAAACATAACCAATATTTCTATTCTCAGGATGTACAAAGACTTCTTCTTTATTTAATATTTGACCATTGCAAGTTATTGAACCAGAATCACATTTTTTTAAACCAGAAATTACATTCAAAAGCGTAGACTTGCCAACACCACTGGCACCACCAACTAAACCAATTTGATTTCTATATATTTCAAAATTTAGACCCTTTACTAAGACATCTTTCTTGAATGAAAATGTTAAATTATTAATTTGTAGGCTCATCTATATAGTTAATATATGATAATTTCATAGATAATGCTTCTATTTTTTAACTAAAGTAAATTATGTATTTTAAAAGCAAAATTTTGAATTTTAACTAAAATTTATAAAGAACTGTAAGATATATCCTAATAAAATAGGATTTGTAATAAGAAACACTTGTCAACAGAAAAATTTAATGTTATTGGCGCCTATTTTTTTTAATGTATGACAAGAATAATTTTAATTAAAAAAATTCTTAAACCATTGATATAGCGTTATTTTAAGTATTTTTGTGTAAAATTTACACAACTTTAGCAAAAAGCTTATTTTATGCCAGTTCTTATGATATAAATATAGTTATCCATAACTTTATCCACAGTTTCTGTGGATAAAATTTAAGACAAAAATGAAAAAAAATTTTTTAAAAAAATCATTACCGGATAGCTGGTCTAAAGTATTGAAACATCATGAAAAATTAGAAAGTCTAAGCAAGCCAGAAGTATTTATTAGTTCACAATTAAATAAAAAAATAAACGTTTTACCTAAACGAGAAAATATTTTTAGAGCATTTGAGTATTGCTCGTTCAAAGATGCAAATGTAGTAATTTTTGGACAAGACCCTTATTTTCAATCAGGTATTGCTAATGGCTTAGCTTTTTCAGCTAATAGCAATAACGCCATTCCTCATTCTTTAAAAAATATCTTTAAGGAAGTTAAAAATGATATCGGATCATTGTCTAATAATAGCGGTGATTTGACTAAATGGGCTTGTCAGGGTGTTCTTTTACTAAATTCTGCTTTAACTGTAGAAGAGAACAAACCAAGATCCCACTCAAAGATTGGCTGGCATGAATTTATTTATGATGTGATTTATTGTTTGAATAAAAAACAAGGCATAGTATTTATGTTATGGGGTAATGATGCAAAAAAATACTTTAAAAAGATTAATAAAGATAACAACTTAGTTTTAACATCATCTCATCCCTCACCTTTATCGGCATATAAAGGATTTTTTGGATGTAAACACTTTTCAAAATGCAATAATTACTTAATAGAAAATAATAAAACGCCGATTCAATGGTAGTATTTAATAGATATCAATAATTCCATTTAAGTTTTGCAATTCAGATAAAATTTCTTTTTTTATAATTCCATTAAATACATATAAATCTTCTATCTCTATTATTTCACCAGCCATCTTTATATTTTCATTCTTTTTAAAGTTTTTTTCAGTTATAAATGTACAAAACTTTCTTCGGTCTATACCTAGGTACTTCATTCTTGCAACTATCTCCTGTCCCCGGTAGCATCCTTTATCGAACGACACTCTTAAATTATCATAATTAATTTCTAATGGTCTATATTTTTCAGCATCTGTATATTCAAGGTATAAATTACCTAAAAGCTTATTTGCTGCACCCCAATAGGCTGCACTAATAGAGTCATTAAAATTATTTAGATTATTTTTGATCTCGATTGAAAGTTTGCAGTAATTATTAGACAAAAATGAATTCTTGGAGCTACTTTTATCAGAAATGACACCAATTACCTGCTTATTTATAATTTCAAAATCTACTGAATAAAATTTAGCAAAGGTTATTAATTCACTAATAATAATATCTTTTAGTTTGTTATTGGTAGCGAGTATATATTTATTATCATTTTTTATAATTATAAAATCAGCTATCACCTGACCTTTGTGATTACATATAGATGAAAGTTGTGAACAATTGTCTGATAATAAAGATATATCTGAAGTTACCTGGCCTTGAAGAAATTCCTCAACTTTTAATAAATTTCCTTGGACCTCTAATAATACCCAGCCACTAAGGTTAATAGAGCCAAATCGTATTAATTTATTATGTATATCTTTTTTCAAGTAAAATTAGTATTAATAAAACTTTATTTTAACCAATGAAAGCAGAAATAAATAGATTACAGTGGAAATGCAGAAGAGGAATGAGAGAGATTGATCTTTTGTTAAGAGAATTCTCTTTAATTGCTATTCAAAATTTAGATGAAAAAGGCATGTCGACATTTGATGAGGTTTTAGATTACGATGATCAAACATTATTTGACTTTATTTTTAAAAACGAGTCACTAGGCAATGCTAATCACGAAAAGTTTATAAACAAGCATTTAAAAAAATTTACAAAGCAAGGAAACTTTTAGGTTAATTTTTTGTCAGAAAATATAGGAAACATAATTATATGAAAAAAAATTCAAATGATAGTGATTCCTTATTAATAGAGAAGGCAAAAAAAGGAAATGAAGGAGCTTTTAATTTTTTAATGAATAAATATTATCCAAGAGTATATGCTTCACTTTTTTCTTTTACAAAATCAAAGGAAGACTCTGAAGATTTAGCTCAACAGACCTTTATAAAGGTTTGGCAACAAATTAACTCTTTTAGGGGAGATAGTGCTTTTTTTACATGGGTATATAGAATTGCTATTAATTTAGCAAAAAATTATGTCGTAAGTGCTGGTTATAAAAAACAAAAAGCAAATACTTCTATAGATATGCTTGAAATTGATATAAGTTCGAAAGAGAACATAGAATCAGTTCTAATTCATGACCAAGCTATTAAAGATGTTAAAAGTTTTATAAATAGCATGCCAGAGTCCTTAAAAACAGCATATACCCTTAGAGAGGTTGAAGGTAAAAGCTATGATGAGATCAGTATTATTACTGAAACCCCTATTGGAACAGTAAGATCAAGAATATTTAGAGCAAGAGAAGCAATAGTAGAATATATAAAAGAGGATTTTTTAAATAATGAATAACATTAAAGAAAAAATATCTGCACTTTATGATGGAGAATTAAATCTTAGTGAAATTGATGATTTGCTAGAAACTATTAATAGCGATCCTAAGCTCCAAGAACACCTTTCATTATATGGTTTAGCAGGCTTTATGTTATCTGAAAATAAAAAAAAGGTAGCTTCACTAGACTTTAAGATTGAAAAAAATAAATCTATTTTTTCAAATTTATGGATATCTAATGGCTTAACCGCTGCAGCTTCTATTTTATTGACCTTTTTTATTATTAGTAATCTTGATATTTCTAGAATGAATATTAGTACGGAATCTACTAATCAGATAGCCTTGGCAGTAAATAGCAAAGAAGCAAAAGATATTGCTCAAAAGTCAGAAGAATATTTAATAGACCATATTTTAAATATTATTAATGACCCAAACTACATGAATTCACAAGAATCTATAGACTTAAGAAATGTTGGTTTTAGGCATAATACAGTCGGAGGTTATGGATATTCAAAGGGGAGTGAAAACTTCAAGATACGTATTGAGAAAAAGAATTTAGGCATTAAAAAAACAAGATATTGGAAACATGGAAAGAAAATGATTTATGTTGTTCCTTTATCTGATGGAAGAGTTGTTACTCTTTATGGTAATATCTCAGCCTCGTCTGCCAGAACTATTGCAGAGTCATTAACTAAGTAGATTAATTATGAAAAAGATTTTTATAAAAAAAGTATTTTTATTGTTTTTAGTAACTTCATCACCAATTTTTTTAAATTCTGCACTACCAGATAATATATCTGAATTAGTTGATGAATCCGCACCTGCAGTAGTAAATATAACTGCAAAAAAAGAAGTTTCTCAAAGGTCTTCTTATGGGTATGGTGGTATACCTGATGAAATGTTAGAAAGATTTGGCATACCTAGGGAATTTAGAGAAATGCCACAACAAAAGAGAGAAGCAATTTCTTATGGATCTGGCTTTATTTTAAAAGATAACTATATTATGACTAATTTCCATGTTGTGGAAGATTCAACAGATGTCACTGTTTCACTTTCTGATAGAAGAGAATTTTCTGCAGAAGTTATTGGTGTTGATCCATTATCAGATCTTGCAGTTTTACAAGTTAAAGGTAAAAATTTGCCGACTGTTGAAGTTGGAAATAGCGATGAATTAAAAGTTGGGGATTGGGTAATAGCAATAGGTTCACCATTTAGCTTTGATTTTTCAGTAACTGCAGGAATTGTAAGCGCAAAAGGGAGAAGTATTCAGAACAATAATATTGGCAACTATGTCCCATTTTTACAAACCGATGTAGCTATTAACCCTGGTAATTCTGGAGGACCTTTATTTAATCTTAATGGAGAAGTCGTCGGTATCAATTCACAAATTTACTCAAGAAGTGGTGGTTATCAAGGTTTAGCATTTGCTATTCCAATAAATGTAGCTATAGATGTTGCAGATCAAATAATTACCAATGGAGAAGTATCTAGAGGATATCTTGGAGTAAGAATGAGTGAAGTGGACAGTGATCTTGCTGATGCGTTAGGGATGAATAAACCATATGGCGCTTTAATAAATGATGTTGAAGAGGGTGAGTCTGCTGATAATGCTGGATTAATTCCTGGAGATGTCATTATTGAATTTGACAAAAAAGAAATTAAATTTAGCTCTGATCTTCCTCATGTTGTAGGTCAAATTAAGCCCCAAACTAAGACATTAGCTAAAGTTATTAGAGATGGAGAAGAAATAACGCTTGAATTTATTTTAGGCGAATTGCCGGTTAATAATGAATCATTTATTCCAGCCAAGGCTCAACTGTCTTCAGACCCTATTGGCTTAAAAGTAGCTGATATAGATAGAGATAATCCATCTATGGCAAATATGCCTGATGGAGTAATCATTTCTAGGGTAAATCCTAATTCTCCAGCTTCTGGGAAGGTAAATAGAGGCGATGTAATAACCATGATTCAATATAAAGGTAAAAAATATGAGGTTATCGACGTTAATTCATTTAATGAGGCATTAGATAATTTCACAACTGGAAATAAAATAGCCATTCATCTTATAAGAGGCGGCAATAGATTAATTCGTTCTATAACACTTAATTAACATTTATAAGAATTTACTTATTTACTAGCTTTGCTAGTAAAATAGCTGCAAATTATGAAGAACATTAGGAACTTTTCAGTAATAGCTCATATCGATCATGGTAAATCAACTTTATCAGATAGATTAATAGAGTTTTGTGGAGGTCTGTCATCAAGAGAGATGGCTGATCAGATTCTTGATTCAATGGATATAGAGAGAGAGCGAGGAATAACGATCAAAGCTCAAGCAGTATCATTAAAATATAAAAAAGATGATGAAGAATATTTATTAAATTTTATTGACACGCCTGGCCATGTTGATTTTTCGTATGAAGTTTCAAGGTCTTTATCTGCTTGCGAAGGTGCACTTTTGGTTGTTGATGGCTCGCAAGGGGTAGAAGCACAAACATTAGCAAATTGTTATACCGCCGTAGAAGAAGGGTTAGAGGTAGTTCCAGTTATAAATAAAATTGATTTGCCTCAAGCAGAACCAGAAAGAGTCAAATTAGAAATAGAAGAAATGGTAGGAATTAATGCATCTACAGCTCCTTTAGTAAGTGCAAAGACTGGAGCTGGTATTGAAAACCTGCTGGATATATTAGTATCAGAAATACCATGCCCAGAAGGGAATCCCAATGCAGAACTGCAAGCATTAATTATTGATTCATGGTTTGATTCATATCTAGGAGTTGTTTCTTTAATAAGAATAAAAAATGGCACTATTAAAATTGGTCAGAAGTTTAAAATTCACTCAACTGGGCAAACTCATCTAGTAGACGATGTTGGTATATTTTCTCCTAAGAAAGTATCTAAAAAAGAATTATCTGCTGGAGAAGTTGGTTATTTAGTTGCTGGTATAAAAGATATTGCAGGTGCACCTGTTGGCGACACAGTGATTGAACCGAAAAATACAGAAACCGAAGCTTTGCCTGGCTTTAAAAAAGTTAATCCCAAAGTATTTGCATCTATTTTTACATTAAATTCAGATGATTATGAAAAATTTAGAGATGCATTATCAAAACTAGTACTTAACGATTCATCTTTAATATACGAACCTGAAGTATCTGATGCATTAGGTTTTGGTTTTAGATGTGGTTTTTTAGGAACACTTCATATGGAGGTAGTGCGTGAGAGACTAGAAAGAGAATATGATCTAGACCTAATTTCAACTGCACCTTCTGTTGAATATGAAGTTCTGAAAACAAATGGAGATATATTAAAATGTGATAATCCTTCTCAGCTACCTATTCCAAACGAGATAGATGAAATAAGAGAACCAATTGTAAATACAACGGTTATAACGCCCAACGAATATGTAGGAAATATAATAACTATTTGTACCTCAAAAAGAGGAGTTCAGAAGGACATGAAATATTTTGGTAACCAAGTATCGATTATATTTGAAATGCCTCTTTCTTCAGTAATTATAGATTTTTTTGATCAAGTAAAGTCATCAACCAAGGGATTTGCATCTATTGAATATTCACTTATTGGATTTCAAAAATCAGATTTAACAAAGATAGATGTTTTGATAAATAATCAAAAAATTGATGCACTATCAATGATTGTCCATAAGTCTTTTTCTACTTCTAAGGCCAGAGAAATTGCTAAAAATCTACAAAAGCTAATTCCTAGACAAATGTTTGATGTTCCTATTCAGGTTGCTCTTGGTGCTAAAATTATCTCTAGAGAAACAGTTAAGGCTTACAGGAAAAATGTAACAGCTAAACTGTATGGTGGTGATGTAACAAGAAAGATGAAATTATTAGAAAAACAAAAACAAGGAAAAAAGAAAATGAAACAAATCGGTAAGGTTTCAATTCCACAAGACGCCTTTTTAAATTATTTTAGCTCGGATGGATAATATGATCTCTGATCCTTTATTTATTCTTGGTATTGGCGGTATGACAGTCTGTCTTATAAGCTGGATTCGATATAATCTTAATGAAGAGCATTCTGAGCCATTGGTAGTTAAATATATATCAACTATCAGTTTAATATCAGGAATTGCACTATTGCTGAGTATATTTCTTAATTCTGGTGACTTAGGCATTGTTTTATTAGCCGGTTCAATAATCGCATTTATTGTCATGTTAATAGGTTATTATTTTAAAAACGCTGAAATATTTTCTAGTGCTAGAGGCTATTTCATTCCAATATTAGCTATTTTTATTTTAAGAACTTTTCTTTATGAGCCTTATCAAATTCCATCAGGCTCAATGGAACCACAATTAGCAAAAGGTGATTTTTTATTAGTAAATAAATATGCATATGGATTAAAAGTTAACAGAATAGGCATTCCAAATATTTTTAAGTCTGAGCCTCAGTATGGTGATGCAGTGGTTCTAATTCCTCCACATAATCCAGTTCCATATATTAAACGTTTAATAGGAAAGCCCGGAGATACGATTAGGATAATAAATAAAAAGCTATATATTAATGGTGAAGCTTTGCAAAGAAGTCTTATCAAGACTGAAGATTCAGTTTTATCAAGACGATATAAATACAGTTCGGGTGAAATTATTACAAGAGAAATAGATGTAATTGCTGATTTATATATAGAAAGACATGGCCAATCAGAATACATTATTAGAAATATTAGAGGTGAGAATGAGCAGTACCCTCAAGAATGGACTGTTCCTAAAGGTCATTATTTTGTAATGGGAGATAATCGAGACAATTCTAATGATAGTACTAAAGATGTTGGTTTTGTTCCTAGAGAAAATTTCTTCGGCAAGGCTGAATTTATATGGATGAGCTGGGAATGTTGGACATGCATACCATCATTTAAAAAAGCAGGACAAATTGATTAATGTCTTTAAAGAAACTTCAGACAAAGCTTAAATATGAATTTAAGAATATTGAATTGCTAAAGCTTGCTTTAACTCATAAGAGCTCAAATAATTCTTTAAATAATGAGAGGTTAGAATTTCTAGGAGACTCAATTCTTAATTCAGTTATTTCAATCTTTCTTTTTAAAAAATTTCCTAGTGAAAAAGAAGGATTGCTTACCATGATGCGATCTCATATTGTTAAAGGTGAGACTTTAACAAGTAAAGCAAATGAAATAGGCTTGATTGATTTTATACAATTATCAAAAGGTACAGCCAATTTATCCAAAAATAGAAAAAATTCAATATTGGAGGGCTCAATTGAATCAATCATTGGAGCGGTTTTCCTTGATAGTTCCTGGGATGGAGCAAATGATTTAATTCTAAGCTTATTTAAAAAGGAATTATCACTTATAGAATCAAATCAAGAATTTAGAGACTCAAAGACCGAATTACAAGAACTATTACAATCTAAAAAATATGAACTGCCAAAATATATTACGAAAGAATCAGTGGATGGTTTTAATAGCTTTATAAAATTAGGTAATAAATCCTATGAAGCATATGGAAATTCTAAAAGACAAGCTGAAATTGCTGTTGCAAAAGTAGCATTAGAAAATTTGAAATCTCATAATGCATAAAGAATATTGTGGATATATTTCTATAATTGGAAAGCCAAATGTTGGTAAATCTACAATAATTAATTCAATACTTGAAAAAAAGATATCAATAACTTCAAGAAAATCACAAACTACTAGGAATAATATTCTTGGAATTAAGACAGCTGGCAATAAACAAATGATTTTTATTGATACTCCTGGCATGCATATTAAGTCAAAAAAAACAATGAATAAAATTTTAAATAAGTCAGCACAAAGCACTATTGAAGATTCAGATCTTATTCTTTTTGTTATCCAGAGGCTGTCTTTAGATAAGGAAGATAAATTGATAATCGAGAAATTAAAAGAGATTAATCAAAGAACTATATGTGTCATAAATAAAATAGACCAAATAGATCATAAAGATAAGCTATTACCATTTATTGAAAAGCTGTCACAACAATATTCGTTTGAAGAAATATTATTAGTTTCTGCTAAAACCAATGATGGTATGACTGATCTGATAAAGACTATTCAGAACTATCTTCCTGAGAATAAGCACATGTATGATAAAAATTTTCAAATAGATAATTTAGAAGATAGATTTATGATTTCTGAATTAATTAGAGAAAAAATTATTAGAAGACTTGGTGATGAGTTGCCTCATGATACGTTTGTAAAAATAGATAATATAAATAATAAAAGTAATATTGTTGAAGTATATGCAACTATTTATGTTAATAGACAATCTCAAAAACAAATTGTTATAGGTTCAGGAGGAAAAATTTTAAAAAATATAGGAGAACAATCCAGAATTGATATAGAAGATTACTTAAAGAAGAAAGTATTTTTGAAAACATGGGTTAAAGTAAAAAAGAATTGGAATACGGATTCAAATTTTATTCAAAGTCTTGGAGTTGGTAATAATTATGAGTCACAGTAGTTCAGACGAATGTTTTCTTCTTCATCAAAGGTCTTATGGTGAAACAAGCATAATCGTAGAGGTTTTCACAAAAAATAATGGAAAAATATCACTAATTGCAAAGGGCGCAAAAAAACCAAAATCAAAATTCTTTGGTTACTTAGTTCCATTTCATAAACTTTCTATAACTTACTCAGGAAGGTCTGAATTGAAAACATTGACCAGTATAGATAGAGATTTATCATCTCAAACAAATACAATGACAAAAACTAGCTACACTCTTTTATATATAAATGAATTATTAATAAAATTATTACCAAAAGATGCAATACAGGAAGATCTATTTTTGTTATATGAAAAATTTTTAGCTGAAGTTAGAGATCATAAAGACCTTGAACTTACTTTAAGATACTTTGAATTAGACTTATTAGACTCTCTTGGATACGGTTTTGACTATGAGACAGATATCGACACCAATATGCCTATTAATCCAAATTTAAATTATTCTTTTGTATCAGAGAGGGGTTTTAGGAGGTCTGATAATTCAAACTTTTCTGGAAAAGATATTACTAATATTAAAAATAGAAATCTTAATGCGGTGCCTAAAAAGTATTTAAAGGAATTAACAAAAAAAGCAATTAATTTTTGCATGGACGGAAAAAATTTAGCAAGTAGAAAAATATTTAGGTCAATTAAACAATGATATTTGGAATAGGAACAGACATAGTAGACATAAGCAGAATAAGAAAAATGGATTCATTAGATACTTTTGCTAAAAAGATTCTTTCTAAACAAGAATTACTTATATTTAATGATATAAAAGAAGAAAAAAAACACTTGCATCTTTCTAAACAATTTGCTGCTAAAGAGGCTGTCTCTAAAGCGTTTGGTACAGGAATTTCTGGAGATCTGACATTAAAAGAAATAGAAATATTTAGAGATGAAAAAGGCAAGCCATATATGCAACCCCTAAATCGTCTGGATGATTTGGGAATCAGTAAAACACATGTTAGTCTTTCAGACGAAAAGGACTATGCTATTGCTTTTGTAATATTAGAAAAATGAAGAATATTATTTTATTAGGACCCCCAGGAGCTGGAAAAGGTACTCAAGCAGATTTGATATGTAAATTATTAAATATTCCTAAGATCAGCACAGGTGATATGCTTAGAGAGGCTGTTGCTTCTGGAAGCGAACTAGGAATTAAAGTATCAGAAATTCTTGATAGTGGAGCTTTGGTGTCTGATGATATTATTGGAGCGTTAATTGAGGACAGACTAACTAAACCCGATTGTGTAAACGGATCATTATTTGATGGAGTTCCAAGAACTATTGGACAAGCCCAGCAACTTGCTGCAATGGAAATAAATTTTACTCATGTTATAGAAATACAAGTTAAAGATGAAATGATAGTTAGTAGGATGTCTGGAAGAAGGGTGCATCCAGGATCTGGTAAAAACTATCATATAGAGTTTAATCCTCCGGTTAATGAAGGGCTTGATGATGATACCGGTGAACCACTTATTCAAAGGGAAGATGATAAGCCTGAAACAGTCCTAAAACGCTTAAGTGTTTACCATGAGCAAACAAAACCTCTAACAGATTTCTATATGGGATCTGCATATGCAGGAACTTTAAAATTTATCAAAGTAGATGGCGCTAAACCAGTAGAGACTGTTTTTGAGAGTATTTCAGAAAATTTTTAAACTATGAAAATTTTAGCAATGGAAAGTTCTGGAGATAAGACTTCAGTTAGCGTTATGTTGGATGATGAAATAAATTCATTTTCTTTAAGCCATGCAAGAAAAGATAGACCAAATTGGGATATGTTTTTACAAAATATCGGCCTTGATAGGAATTTTGAGCTTAAAGATATTGACTTGTTTGCATTTGGGAACTCACAAAACTCTTATACTGCAACCAGAAGTATTGCTAGTTACATGAAAGGTATTGCAGTTGCGTTAGGCAAACCTCTTGTTGTTATTGATGAAAATTCTGAGGATGAATTTCAAGCAGATACTGTTGCTAAATTAGCTAAAGAAAAATTTCTATCTTCAGATCCGCAAGATAAAGCATTTGATCCAAATTATGCAAATCCTTCTTATTCAGAAGATCTAAATTTCAAAAAATTAAATGAATGATATTTTTTTAAGTTTAGTGCTTGGATTAATTCAGGGGTTAACTGAATTTCTTCCTATTTCTAGCTCAGCACATTTATTATTACCATCTTTAATTTTTGGAACTACTGATTTAGGCCTGTCTTATGATATAGCGGTTCATGCTGGAACATTGGTAGCTGTTATATATTTCTTTAAATCTGAAATTTCAAATATGATTAATTCATTTGTTGCATATGAACCCAATCGTGAACAGCATCAAAAGTTAGCAATCTTATTAATTGTTGCTACCTTGCCAATCATATTAGCAGGTCTTTTATCTTCTGAGATAATTGAACAAAGAATTTTTAACACCTCAACCATTGCCCTAGCAAATTTATTCTTCGCATTATTTTTATTACTAGCCTTTATTTACAAAAAAGGAAACAAAACAATATATGAATTAACTATATATGGAGCTTTAATAATTGGAGTAGTGCAATGTTTTGCCTTAATCCCAGGCGCATCTAGATCAGGCACCGCCATAACTGCAGCGCTATTTATAGGTTTAAATTTAAAAGATGCATCCAAGTTTTCATTTATGTTGGGAATACCTACAATTTTAGGTGCCATAGTATTTCTTTTGCTTGAAATACAAACGGTTGATATTTCTTATAATTTTTTAAACCTAATAATAGGATTTTTAGTATCAATGTTTATAGCTTTTTTTACTATAAAATATTTTCTAATTTTTATTGAGAAGATTGGAATGATCCCATTTGTAGCATACCGAGTCGCGCTTGGAATTGTATTGCTGTTATTATTTTAAATGCATATTTATGCAGAGCAAAAATTTCTAGATAACCATATTAGGAATATTTCAGAATCCTTGGAGATTGAAATAATCTCCAGCAGGCCCAATCATGAATCTTATTTAGCATACAACTCAACAGGACTTTCTTTCATCAAAGATGCATCTAACCCAAAAGAATTCCTTTATGTAGATTTTTTAAAAGGAAAACTAGGTTGGAGAATTAAAAGAGCTGAACACGAAAGCAATCTTAAAAAAGCTATTGGTAAGACTAAAAAAGAATTAAATATTTTTGATGCAACAGCAGGTTTTTTATCAGATTCAATGATATTTCTATCGTTGGGACATAAAGTAATGGCAGTTGAGCAGAGTAAA
>MDSV01041739.1_pt1 | contig 18629 bp, 22 predicted proteins | sample 810851 | NCBI WGS metagenome assembly MDSV01 (sample SAMN05326640, study PRJNA326480) | marine metagenome | isolation source: seawater | place: Atlantic Ocean: North East | collected 2012 | reverse complement strand
GGCCGGCTGGGCGCCGGAGGACGAGGCGGCGCGATCGCGCACCGGCGTGGTGATCGCAACCGGGGTCGGCGGCTTTCCGGCGATCACCGATGCGGTGAAGACGGTCGAGGCACGGGGACCGCGGCGGCTTTCCCCCTTCACCGTTCCTTCGTTCCTCCCGAACCTTGCGGCGGGGCATGTCGCGATTCGCTATGGCTTTCACGGACCGAGCGGATGCCCGGTCACCGCCTGCGCGGCCTCGGCGCAGGCGATCGGCGACGGCATGCGGATGATTGCCTTCAATGAGGCGGATGTCGTCGTCTGCGGCGGAACCGATGCCTGCGTCGATCCGGTTTCGATCGGCGGCTTCGGCGCGGCGCGCGCGCTGTCGACGCATTACAATGACGATCCAGCCGCTGCCTCGCGTCCGTTCGACAAGGGGCATGATGGCTTTGTGCTCTCGGAGGGGGCGGCGACCGTGGTGATCGAACGCCTCAGCCATGCCCGGGCGCGCGGCGCCGAGCCGCTGGCGGTCGTCGCCGGCTACGGCACCAGCACGGATGCCCATCACCTGACGGCCGGGCATCCGGAAGGCCGCTACGCCGCCGCGGCGATGCGTTCGGCGCTCGCCATGGCCAAACTCGACGCTGCCGAGATCGACTATATCAATGCCCACTCCACCTCCACCCCGGTGGGCGATGCTGCCGAGATCGCCGCTATCGGCAGCGTTTTCCCGGAGCGCGGCAAGGATCTCGCGGTCACGTCGACGAAATCGGCGACCGGGCATCTTCTCGGGGCGGCCGGCGCGATCGAGGCGGTCTTTTCTGTCATGGCATTGCGGTACGGGATCATTCCGCCCGGCCTTAACATCCATGACCCGGAGGCGGCCGCTGATCGATACGATCTGGCCCCGCTCGCCGCAAAGGAAAAGCCGATCCGGCATGTTCTCTCGAACGGCTTCGGTTTCGGCGGCGTCAATGCCGCACTGGTGTTTTCCAAATCGCCGTAGCGTCAGTCCTGAGCGTACCGGTCCGACCGCTGCCATGTCGTCGGAACCGGTTTCTGCATCATGATCAGCGGGAAGGGCAGGCCGTTGTCGTCGGTTTGCCGCCGCTTGATGCCGCAGAAGCCGTGGCGGCGGTAGAAGGAAAGCGCGCGGGTGTTGGCGGCATAGACTTCCAGCAGCAGGTGGCCCTTGAGGCGGAAGGCGTGGTCAAGCAGCGCGGAACCGATGCCGCCACCCTGGCAATCGGGCGAGACGAACAGTCCGCCGATGAAGCTGTCGATCAGGCCGATGAAGCCGACGGGCGTTGTGCCGTTGACCGCAACCCAGGTCTCGGTTTCCGGCAGGTATTTTTCCGACACGAGCTTCTTCTGCGCGGCAAGCAGTTCGGCCGGCAGAAAATCATGGGCGACGGATGAAGCCCGGTGCCAGATGTCGACAAGCGCGGCGTTGTCCTCCGCCCGATAGGGGCGGATGTCGGGTGCGGAAGAGGCCATGGCGGCGGACGAAGAGGTTACGCAATACATGGGCGCATTGAGCCCGAAAGGCGTAAACAATCCGCTAAGCCGTGCCTTCAAAAGGCAGCGCTTCCGTCTGTCAGCTTCACGAGATCGTATACGTAGGATTTGTCGTTCTTCTTGCTGACCCACTCGCCCTCGAAAGGGGCCGCGCCCTGTTCCTCAGGTTCCACATTCCACGGGCGGCCGTTGATCGTGCCTGCGCTGTCGACCGTGCACCAGCCCTTGTCGGCGTGACGGATGAGCCGGATATCGAGGTCGACGCGTTTCCAGGCGGGGAAGCCGTTTACAAGTCCGTCAGGCGCGAAACGGTAGATCACGTCGTCAATGCGACGCCGGAATTCGTATTCGATGGTCACGCCTGCGTGCCGCCGACGGTGATCTGATCCAGCCTCAGGTGCGGCTGGCCGACGCCGACCGGGACCCATTGCCCGGCCTTGCCGCAATTGCCGATGCCGTTGTCGAGCGCGAGATCATTGCCGACCATCGAGACGCGCTTCATCGCGTCCGGCCCGTTGCCGATCAGCGTTGCGCCCTTGATCGGCGCGCCGATCTTTCCGTTTTCGATGAGATAGGCCTCGGTGCAGTCGAACACGAACTGGCCGGAGGTGATATCGACCTGGCCGCCGCCGAAGGTGACGGCGTAAATGCCCTTCTTGACCGAGGCAATGATCTCTTCCTTGGTCTTGTCGCCGGCCAGCATATAGGTGTTGGTCATGCGCGGCATCGGCAGGTCGGAATAGGACTGGCGGCGGCCGTTGCCGGTGGGCGCCACGCCCATCAGCCGTGCATTCATACGGTCCTGCATGTAACCTGTGAGCCGGCCGTTCTCGATCAGCACATTATAGGCGGACGGCGTGCCCTCATCGTCGATCGAGACCGAGCCACGACGGTCTTCGATCGTGCCGTCATCGACGATGGTGACGCCGGGGGCGGCGACCATCTGGCCGACGAGACCGGAAAAGGCGGAAAGCCCCTTGCGGTTGAAATCGCCCTCGAGCCCGTGGCCGACGGCCTCGTGGATCATCACGCCCGGCCAGCCATTGCCGAGCACCACGTCCATCGTGCCGGCCGGCGCGTCGATCGCCTCGAGATTGACGAAGGCCTTGCGCAGCGCTTCTTCCGCGCCCGACTGCCAGTCCTGACGCGCGAACAGGTCGGCGAAGCTCTGCCTTCCGCCAATGCCGAACGAGCCGGTCTCCTGACGGTCGCCGTCGCCGACGACGACCGAGATGTTGAGCCGTGTCATTGGGCGGACATCGCTGACGCGATAGCCGTCGGCGCGCAGGATTTCGACGATCTGGTGGCTGGCGGCAAGCGAGGCGGAGACCTGGCGCACGCGCGGGTCGCGTTCGCGCAGATAGGCGTCGATCTCGCCGAGCAGCTTGATCTTTTCCTCGAAGGAGGGCGCGCCGATCGGGTTGTCCTCGGAATAAAGCCGCGTATTGGTCCCGCGCGGCGGTTCGGCATAGGTGCCGTCATAGCCGTGGGTCACGGCCTTGGCGGTCGCCGCCGCGCGTTTCAGCGCCCCGAGCGACAATTCGCCGGCATGGGCAAAGCCGCTGGCATCGCCCGCCACCGCCCTGAGGCCGAAACCGTGGCCGGTGTTGAACGCGCCGCCCTTCAGCCTGCCATCGTCGAAGGACAGCGATTCGCTCTGTGAGTATTCGACATAGAGCTCGCCGTCATCGGCGCCGTGCAGCGTGTCTTCGACAATGCTGCGGATCGTCGCTTCATCGGCATCGAAATGGCTGAGGAGGTCGCGGTCTGTCATCGTGGTTTCCGTCTTTTTATCGGTCATGCGTCCCATATAGGAACGATCGCGCCGCGATATCAGGGCAGGGCGTCATAGCCCTCGGCAAAGCCCGAGAGGTCGACCGGAATGCCGATCGAGTTCTGATCGACCGAGAAGTTGAGGGTGAATACCGCCTGTGTTCCGGCGCGCAATATCCGCATCAGGTCGTCGTCGATATCGACCTCGACATAGCAGCCGTCGAGATAGCAGCGCGAGAAATAGGCCTTGCCGATATCGACGTTGTCGACGAACAGGTTCATGCCTTCGGGCAGGAAAACGCCGAGCGGGGTCAGAACGCGCAGCAATTTCGCCTCGCGGTCGGCGGTCTTCAGCACCGCGATCGACAGGCCGATTTCCGGGCGGTCGTCGGCAATCACGTTCTGCATCAGCGCGCATTGCTCGACGCTGGAGCCCGGCGGCTGATCGCAGACCATCGACCATGCGCCGTGATTCTCTCGCACCACGCTGTTGTCGGCCGGCGGCGCGGGTGGCACCGGCTGCGGGGCGGGTTCGGCGGCGGGCGTTGCGGCTTCCTCAGATGTTTCCCCGACGCTGTCGTCCGCGGCCTCCTGGGCGAAAGCGGGCAGGGCCGCGGAAAACAGCAGGCAGGCGAGGCTCAGCGCGCCGATCCTTCGAAGCACATGATCTGCGGGAAATACGGGCATGGCGCGGGCTCCTCGGGTGATTTGGTATATTTCTTTTCCGACACCGGGCTTTGTGCCGCGTTCAAAAGAAATTTTCAACGGCTGAAGAAGGACTTGACCTGGGAAAGCGCGGCGAAATATCAGAGGGTGCGCGTGCCGCATGAGACAATTTGACGCTTCAAATTGGCAAATGCTATGGCATAATTGTGACTGAGGGAGAAAAACCGGTCGATGATGTCGCCTGTTCGCCGGCCAAGGGGTGCGTCGGCGTCTCGGGATGCTATCATGGCGCTATCGCGCCGCGGGCGGTTTTGGTACTTCTGGCGCAAACGAACAGGATCCGGTTTGACCGAGGTCAAACAATGGTGGGAGAATTCAACGTGATGAATAAAACCAGAGCATGCATGACAGGTCTTCTCTGTCTTGCGGGCAGCGGGAGCGCCTTTGCCGCGCAGCCTGAGCCGTGGGAGATGACCTTGCAGCCGGCGGCATCGCCGATCATGCATCAAATTACCTGGTTCGAGCAGTATACGCTCTGGTTTATCGTGCCGATCGTGCTTCTGGTGCTGGCGCTTCTGATCCTGGTGATGGTGAAGTTCCGGGAATCGAAGAACCCGACCGCATCGCGCACCAGCCACAACACCGCGATCGAGGTGGTGTGGACCGTCGCGCCCGTGCTGATTCTCCTGTTTCTCGCGGTGCCGTCCTTCAACCTGCTCACCAACCAGCTCACCATGCCGGAAGAGCCCGATCTGACGGTCAAGGCGACGGCGACGCAGTGGCTGTGGAGCTATGACTATCCCGAGATCGAGGATGGCGCGATTTCCTATGCCTCCTACCTGCTAACCGATGAGCAGCGCGCCGAATACGGGAAGGAGGACCGGGCGGTCTATCCGCGGCTTCTGGCCGTCGACAACGAGATGGTGGTTCCGGTTGGCGCAACCGTGCGCCTGCTTGTCACCGCCGCTCCGACCGACGTCATCCACTCCTTCGCCATGCCGGCCTTCGGCCTCAAGATCGACGCCATTCCCGGCCGCCTCAACGAAACCTGGTTCAAGGCCGAGGCCGAGGGCATCTATTACGGCCAGTGCTCGGAACTCTGCGGCAAGGATCACGCCTTCATGCCGATCGCGATCCGCGCGGTTTCGCCCGAGCAGTTCACCACATGGCAGGCTTCCGCCGCCACTGACGTCGAAGCCGCCAACCGCGCTTTGATGGCAAGCATCGACAATCAAGGGCAGGGCGCGGACGCGGTCATGCTCGCCGACAAGAATTGAGGAGAGCGATATGGCCGAAGCAGCGCACGCTCACGATCACGACCATAAGCCCGGCTTTGCCGCGCGATGGCTTTTCTCGACCAACCACAAGGATATCGGAACGCTCTACCTGATCTTCGCGATCTGTGCGGGCATTATCGGCGGACTTCTGTCCGTCGCCATGCGCATGGAATTGCAGGAGCCCGGCATCCAGATCTTCAACGGCCTGGCCGCCATGGTCTATGGCGATGCCGGTGCTGCCGCCATCGACCAGGGCAAGCATCTCTACAACGTGTTCACCACCGCGCACGGCCTGATCATGATCTTCTTCATGGTGATGCCGGCGATGATCGGCGGCTTCGCCAACTGGATGGTGCCGATCATGATCGGCGCGCCGGACATGGCGTTTCCGCGCCTGAACAACATTTCCTTCTGGCTGCTCGTGCCGGCCTTCCTGCTGCTTCTGCTTTCGATGTTTGTCGAGGGGCCGGCGGGTTCCAACGGGGTCGGCGGCGGCTGGACGCTTTATCCGCCGTTCTCCACCAGCGGCCAGCCGGGTCCGGCTGTCGACCTTGCGATCTTCGCGCTGCATGTGGCCGGTATCTCCTCGATCCTCGGCGCGATCAACTTCATCACCACCATCCTGAACATGCGCGCGCCGGGCATGACCCTGCACAAGATGCCGCTGTTCGCCTGGTCGGTGCTGATCACCGCCTTCCTTCTGCTGCTGTCGCTGCCGGTTCTGGCGGGCGGCATCACCATGCTGTTGACGGACCGGAATTTCGGCACGACCTTCTTCTCGCCGGATGGCGGCGGCGACCCGATCCTGTTCCAGCATCTGTTCTGGTTCTTCGGTCACCCCGAGGTCTACATCCTGATCCTGCCCGGCTTCGGCATTATCAGCCACATCATCTCGACCTTCTCGAAGAAGCCCGTGTTCGGTTATCTCGGCATGGCCTACGCCATGGTCGCGATCGGCGCGGTCGGCTTCATCGTCTGGGCCCACCACATGTATACGGTCGGCCTGTCGCTCGACACGCAGCGTTACTTCGTCTTCGCCACCATGGTGATCGCGGTGCCGACGGGCGTGAAGATCTTCTCCTGGATCGCGACGATGTGGGGCGGGTCGATCAGCTTCAAGGCGCCGATGGTGTGGGCGATCGGCTTCATCTTCCTGTTCACCGTCGGCGGCGTCACGGGCGTGCAGCTTGCCAATGCCGGCCTCGACCGCTCGTTCCACGACACCTATTACGTGGTTGCCCACTTCCACTACGTGCTGTCGCTCGGCGCCGTGTTCGCGATCTTCGCCGGCTGGTATTACTGGTTCCCGAAGATCACGGGCTACATGTACAATGAGAAGGTTGCCCATATTCATTTCTGGGTAATGTTCGTCGGCGTGAACCTGGTGTTCTTCCCGCAGCACTTCCTGGGCCTGTCGGGCATGCCTCGCCGTTACATCGACTATCCGGATGCCTTTGCCGGCTGGAACGCGGTGTCGTCCTACGGCTCCTATATCTCGGCCATCGGCGTGCTGATCTTCCTGTTCGGCATCTTCGAGGCCTTCGCCAAGAAGCGGGTCGCCGGCAACAATCCGTGGGGCCCGGGCGCGACCACGCTCGAGTGGCAGCTTTCCTCGCCGCCGCCCTACCACCAGTGGTCGGAACTGCCGCGCATCCGCTGAGGCGATGCGACAAACAACAAAGCTCGCGCGCCGCCAAATGGCGCGCGGTCTTGTTTGAAATGAGAGCTGACAATGACAGTAATCGACAACGACCTCGGCGACGATCTCGTGCTTTCGGAAGCAACCGGGCGGGATTATTTCGCGCTGTTGAAGCCGCGGGTGATGTCGCTGGTGGTGTTTACCGCCTTTGCCGGCCTGTTCCTGGCGCCGGGCTCGATCAATCCGGTCATGGGGGCGATCGCGATCCTGTGCATCGCCATCGGCGCCGGCGCGGCCGGCGCGCTCAACATGTGGTATGACGCCGATATCGATGCCGTGATGTCGCGCACCGCGAACCGGCCCATCCCGGCGGGCCGGATCGGCCGCGAGGAGGCGCTCGCCTTTGGCATTGCGCTCGCCTGCTTTTCGGTGGCGACGCTCGGCCTTGCGGTCAACTGGTTCGCCGCCGGTTTTCTGGCGTTCACGATCTTCTATTACGCCGTGTTCTACACGATGTGGCTGAAACGGGCGACGCCGCAGAACATCGTCATCGGCGGCGCGGCCGGTGCTTTCCCGCCCATGGTCGGCTGGGCGGCGGTGACGGGCTCGGTGTCGCTCGACAGCATCATCCTGTTTTCGATCACCTTCCTGTGGACGCCGCCGCATTTCTGGGCGCTGGCGCTCTTCAAGATGCGCGATTACGACGATGTCGGCATCCCGATGATGCCGAACGTGGCCGGCGTAAAGTCGACCAAGAACCAGATGGTCGTCTACGCGGTGTTGACCGCGATCGCCGGCGTCGCGCCGGCGCTGACCGGGCTTGCAAGCCCGTTCTACGCGGTGTTCGCAGCCGGGCTCGGGGGCTACTTCGTCTATCAGTCGCTGAAGGTGCGGGCGATGGACGAGGGCGACCAGAAGATGATCCCGGCGAAGAAGATGTTCACGTTTTCGATCTTCTATCTGGCCGCGATCTTCGCCGGCCTGATCGTCGATCGCGCGGCTATGCTTGTGTTCGGGTGAGGCCATGATCGAGACAGTGAAATTGACCGACAAGCAGAAGCGGGCCCGGCGCGCGCGCAATATCGCGCTCGGCTTCGTGCTGTTCGGCCTCGTGGTGCTGTTCTACATCATCACCATGGTCAAGTTCGGCGCGGCCTGAGGAGGCGAGATGACGGAAGCGAGCGGCAAACGCAATAACGGTGCCATCGTCCTGATGTGCCTGGTTTTCGTGTTCGGCATGACCGCGATGAGCTTCGCCGCCGTGCCGCTCTACCGCATATTCTGTCAGGTCACCGGCTATAACGGCACGGCCCAGCGGGTGGAGCAGTATTCCAACGTGGTGCTCGACAAGTCGATCAAGGTGACCTTCGACGCCAATGTTGCGCCCGGGCTGGACTGGGAGTTCAAGCCGGAGCAGAAGTCGGTGTCGCCGAAGATCGGCGAGACGGTGAAGGTTCTGTTCACGGCCCGCAACAAGAGCAGCGAACCGATACTCGGTCAGGCGATCTTCAACGTCACGCCGCTTCAGGCCGGCGCCTATTTCAACAAGGTCGAGTGCTTCTGTTTCACCGAGACCGTGCTGCAGCCGGGTGAGACGCTGGAAATGCCGGTCGTCTTCTTCGTCGATCCGGCGATCGTCGATGCAGAAGAGACCAAGGATATCAGGGTTCTGACGCTGTCCTATACGTTCTTCGAACACGAGAAGCCGGTCGCCGCGAAGGCGTCTGCCGCAGGCTCGGACGGCAGCTCCTGAAGGAGCACCACCACCGCTCGCGGATTATCGTTCGCGGGGATTGATTAAAACGGCAAACTCGGACCAAATGCTGATAAAGTAGCGGGCGATTTGCCAAAGACCGGAAACGGTGTAGATGCTAGTTTACTGAAGCGGCGCCCGACGCGGGGCGCGGTTTTCAGGGAGAGAGGAAACGGGGACCAGGAATGGCAGACGCGCATCACAAGAACCACGATTATCACATCATCGACCCAAGCCCCTGGCCGCTGGTCGCCGCCATCGGCACTTTCCTGCTCTGCTTCGGCGGCGTCGGCTACATGCGCTATCTCAGCGGTGGTTCGTTCAATATTCTCGGCCTCAATCTGGCGCAGCCCTGGCTGCTGCTGATTGGTTTCGCGGTCATCATCTATGTGATGTTCGGTTGGTGGTCGGACACGATCAAGGAAGGGCGCGAGGGGCATCATACGCCGGTCGTCTCGCTGCATCTGCGCTACGGCATGATCATGTTCATCGCCTCGGAAGTGATGTTCTTCGTGGCGTGGTTCTGGGCGTTCTTCGACGCCAGCCTGTTCACCGGCGAGGCGATCCAGGCCGCGCGCGTGGAAGCGACCGGCGGAACATGGCCGCCGGAAGGCATTGCCGTTGTCGATCCCTGGCACTTCCCGCTTTACAACACGATCATCCTGCTGCTCTCCGGCACCACGCTGACCTGGGCGCATCACGCGCTGATCCACGGCGATCGCCGGGGGCTGCTCCAGGGCCTGACCCTCACCGTGTTGCTCGGCCTGCTGTTTACCGGCGTTCAGGCCTACGAGTATTACGAGGCGCCGTTTGCCTTCAAAAACTCCATTTATGGCGCCACCTTCTTCATGGCGACCGGTTTCCACGGCTTCCACGTGATCGTCGGCACGATCTTCCTGATCGTCTGCCTGATTCGCGCGGCGCGGGGATCGTTTACGGCGGAGCGCCATTTCGGCCTCGAAGCCGCTGCATGGTACTGGCACTTCGTCGATGTGGTCTGGCTGTTCCTGTTCTTCACCATCTATATCTGGGGCGGATGGGGCGCGCCGCTGGCCGAAACCGGCCACTGAAATAGAAACAACCTTCCGCCGCCCAAAGAGGCGGCGGTCGGCTTTTGGGAAAGGCGCATCATGGCCATACAGGAAGAAAAGACCGCCTCGGGCGGCCGCTATTACACGGTCGTCGACGGCCACGAGGCCGAGATGACCTATTCCCGCAGTTCCGACCGCTTGATCATCATCGATCATACCGGCGTGCCGGATGCTCTGCGCGGCAAGGGCGTTGGCCAGGTGCTTGCCGAACATGCCATCGAGGAAGCGCGCAGGGGCGGCTGGAAGATCATTCCGCTCTGCCCGTTCTTCAGGGCAATGAGCGTGCGCAACCACGACGACTGGCAAGACGTCATCAAGTGAAGAGGCGCCTTCCGGCTTCAGGAAGGCTTTCAGGTTCATGCCCGCAGACCAAAATCCGCTCGCCCCGCTCATCCTTTCCGGTCTCAAGGGCCGCTGCCCGCGCTGCGGCAAGGGCCGGCTTTTCGATGGCTTTCTGGCCGTGAAGCCGGAGTGCGAAAACTGCGGCCTGAGCTACAGTTTCGCCGATTCGGGCGACGGGCCGGCGATCTTCGTGATGCTGGCCGTCGGTTTCCTGGTGATCGGGCTGGTGCTGTGGAGCGAGATTTCCTATTCCCCGCCGTTCTGGGTCCATATCGTCATCTGGGTGCCGCTCGCGATCGCGCTCTCGCTTGCCGCGCTGCGCGCCTTCAAGGGCGTGCTGATTGTTTTGCAGTATCGCCACAGCGCCGCCGAAGGCGTGATCAATCGCGATGACCATGCCTGAACGGAAGTCGCTTGTGCAGGTGGTGGGGCTGGTGCTGGCCGCGCTCGCCTTCGTGACCTTGATCTCGCTCGGCAACTGGCAGGTGCGACGGCTGCACTGGAAGGAGGCCCTGCTCGCCTCCGTCGAACAGCAGTTGCAGGCGCCGCCGATCACGCTCGCCGAGGCCGAGGCGCTGCCGCGGAGCGAAATCGAATACCGGCCGATAGAGGTGACCGGCCGGTTCGAGCATAACCGCGAGCGGCATTTCTTCGCGACCTATCAGGGCCAGTCCGGCTATTACGTCTATACGCCGCTCAGGCTGGCCGATGGCCGCGCGATCTTCGTCAATCGCGGCTTCGTGCCTTTCGACATGAAGGACGCCGCGACCCGACAGGAAGGGCAGGTGACCGGCACGGTCACCGTGACCGGCCTTGCCCGCGACCGGCTCGACGAAAAACCCTCGTTTGCGGTGCCCGAGAACGATATCGCGCAGAACATCTTCTACTGGAAGGATATCGACGCGATGGCGCAGTCGACCGGGCTTTCGGCCGGTGAGGTGGTGCCCTTTTTCGTCGATGCCGATGACGCGCCCAATCCGGGTGGCTTGCCCGTTGGCGGCGTGACCCGGATTTCGTTTCCGAACGACCACCTGCAATATGCGATCACCTGGTACGGGCTTGCAGCGACGCTGGCGATCATCGTCGGCCTGCTGGCGTATCGCGGGTGGCGGAAGAATGATTGATCTTCTGGCGCCGGGCCTCGATATCGTGTTCTGCGGCACGGCCAAGGGGCACATCTCGGCGCGCACCGGATCGTTCTACGCCAACCCGTCCAACCGATTCTATCGCACGCTCCACGATGCCGGGCTGACGCCGGAACTGGTTTCTCCGAAGGATTTCCGCAGGCTCCTTGATTACGGCATCGGCCTTACCGATCTGAACCAGAGCGAAAGCGGCATGGACAAGGCGCTGACTCTGTCGGCGTTTAATATCGCCGCCTTCGAGGAAAAGATGCGGCATTTCCGCCCGAAGCTGATCGCGTTCACCAGCCTCACCGGCGCGCGCATCTACTTCGGGGACAAGAAGATAAGCTGCGGCCTGCAGCAGCGCACGCTCGATGGCATAGCAATTGCGGCGCTGCCTTCCACGTCGGGCGCAAACGGGCATTGGACAAAGGACCGTCATCATTGGTATCAGTTGCCCGAGATGATTTGAGCGAGATGACCATGACCCCACTGACCATTCGCCTCTGCGGCCCGCGCGGGTTCTGCGCCGGCGTCGACCGGGCGATCCAGATCGTCGTGCTGGCGCTGAAGCGCTACGGCGCGCCCGTCTATGTGCGTCACGAGATCGTGCATAATCGCTATGTCGTGGAAGGGCTCGAGGCGCGCGGCGCGGTCTTCGTCGAGGAGCTCGGCGAGATACCGGCCGAGCACCGCGAGCAGCCGGTGGTGTTTTCCGCCCATGGCGTGCCGAAATCCGTGCCGGCCGATGCCGAAAGCCGCAACCTGTTCTATCTCGACGCCACATGCCCGCTGGTTTCCAAGGTGCACAAGCAGGCGATGCGCCATGAGCGGCTCGGCCGCCATGTGGTGCTGATCGGCCATGCCGGCCACCCGGAAGTGATCGGCACGATGGGGCAATTGCCCGAAGGCGCGGTGTCGCTGGTGGAGACGGTGGAGGATGCCGAGCGCTACCAGCCAGCCGATCCGGACAATCTCGGCTATGTGACCCAGACCACGCTCTCGGTGCAGGATACCGCTGCGGTGATCGCCAAGCTCACCGAGCGGTTCCCGAACCTCACCGCGCCGTCTGCCGATTCGATCTGCTATGCCACCACCAACCGCCAGGAATCGGTGTCGGCGGCAGCCCCCGGCTGCGATCTGTTCATCATCGTCGGCGCGCCGAATTCGTCCAATTCCCGGCGTCTCGTGGAAGTGGCGAAACGGGCAGGGGCGAAGGAGGCGATCCTCGTCCAGCGCGCCGCCGAACTCGATTTCGAAGCCATCGGCCCGATCCGCACGCTCGGCATTTCCGCCGGCGCCTCCGCCCCGGAAGTCGTGGTCAACGAGATCATCGAGGCGTTTCGCGCGCGCTTCGACACCACGATCGAACTTGCCGAAACCACGGTCGAGAACGAACATTTCCTCGTCAACCGCCAACTCCGCGATGTCGAACTGACTGTCGAGGACATGGCCTTCGTCAACGGACGATAAGCATTTGGCCGTCTATACCGATATCAATGAAGACGATCTCCGGCAGTTTCTGAAAGCCTATGACGTCGGCGAACTCCTGTCCTATCGCGGCATCGCGGAAGGCGTCGAGAATTCGAATTTCCTGCTTCACACCGAGAAATTTCCACTGATTCTGACGCTTTATGAAAAGCGCGTGGATGAGGGCGATCTGCCGTTCTATCTCGGGCTGATGCAGCATCTGGCCGATCGCGGCCTGTCCTGCCCGCTGCCGCTCGCCCGCGATGACGGCGCGCCCTATGGCAGGCTCTGCGGGCGTCCGGCGGCGTTGATTTCGTTTCTGGAAGGCATGTGGCTCCGCAAGCCCGCCGCGCCCCATTGCAGGGAACTGGGCGTGGCGCTCGCCCGCATGCATATCGCCGGCCAGGATTTCGATCTGTCGCGCAAGAATGCGCTGGCGCTCAAGGGCTGGGTCGATCTTTGGGATAAATCCGCCGCCCGCGCCGATGAGGTGCAGCCGGGGCTGGAGAATGAGATTACCGAGGAACTCGCGAGCCTTGAGGACCGTTGGCCGGTGGACCTGCCGGAGGGCGTGATCCATGCCGATCTGTTTCCCGACAATGTGTTCTTCATCGGCGACAAGCTTTCCGGGGTGATCGATTTCTATTTCGCCTGCAATGATTTTCTCGCCTACGACCTGTCGATCTGCCTCAATGCCTGGTGCTTCGAGAAGGACGGCGCCTTCAACGTCACCAAGGCGCGGGCGCTGATCGAGGGCTATCAGAGCGTGCGGCCGCTGGATAAAGACGAGATCGAGGCGCTGCCGCTGCTCTGTCGCGGCTCGGCGCTCCGGTTTTTCCTCACCCGGCTCTACGACTGGCTGAACACGCCGGCGGGCGCGCTGGTGGTGAAGAAGGACCCGCTCGAATATCTGCGCTATCTGCGCTTTCATCGTTCTGTTGAAACAGCCAGCGAATACGGACTGGAGCGGACTTGAATAAAGAAGTTGAGATTTTCACCGATGGGGCCTGCTCCGGCAATCCCGGCCCCGGCGGCTGGGGCGCGGTGCTGCGTTACGGCGACAAGGAACGCGATCTGTGCGGCGGCGAGAAGCTGACGACCAATAATCGCATGGAGCTGATGGCCGCGATCGAGGCGCTGAGGGCGCTGAAGGAGCCTTGCACCGTGGCGCTTTATACCGATAGCGTATACGTCAAGGACGGCATTTCGAAGTGGATCCACGGCTGGAAGAAGAACGGCTGGAAGACCGCGGCGAAGAAGCCCGTCAAGAATGCCGAATTGTGGCAGGCTCTTGAAGCCGAGCGCAACAGGCACGATGTCACTCTGCATTGGGTGAAGGGCCATGCAGGCCATGAAGAGAATGAGCGCGCCGACGAATTGGCGCGTCAGGGGATGGAACCGTTCAAACAGGGGCCAGGGCGCTGAGGCGCTTCGGAAAACATCATGATCATGCATTGCGTATTCATACGATTTCGCCAGGAAACCGGGGCCGAGGAAAAGCAGGCGCTCTACGATGAGATCGCCGGGCTGAAGCGCGTTCTTCCCGGCATGGTGGATGTCAAGTCCGGCGCGAATGTCTCGCCCGAGGGGCTCGACAGCGGCTATGGCGACGGCTTCGTCGTCACCTTCGAGGATTCAGCCGCGCGCGATGCCTATCTCGACCATCCCGATCACGCGGTGGTCAGCGAGAAGCTCGTCGCTGCCGCAGCCGGCGGCATTTCCGGCATTCTCGTCTTTGATATGGCGGTCTGATTTCTGTCAGGCCCAGAGCCGGACGATCATGCGTCCGGCGGGATAGAACAGAAACCGCGAGCCGATCCTGAGGACGCGATAGCCGAAATAGGCGGCACCCGCGAGCCACATTGCGAAGGTCGCCGTCCAGCTCGCCGCTATCAGCAGATACCCGGCGAGCGAGATAGCACCCGAGCCCAGCAGAAAGACGATGGCGCGGAAGCGCTTGCCGAAGCGCGTCGAGAGCTTGCCGAGCTTGGTCAGGTCGGCCGGCGTATCGGCCACCTTCAGCATGTCCGTGCCGGCCTTGAAGCCGTTCTTGGTCATGACCGTGCCGATTTCCATGGCCGCATCCTGCATCTTCGCCAGCGGCTTGACATCGAGCGAGCTTGCCAGCGCCCGCCTTGCCGCCGGCACATTGCCGCGCTTGAGCAGCGGCAGGCTTTCGCGCAGCGCCGGGCCGCTGACGACCTGGCTGGAAAGCCGGGTGAAGGAACGCCTCAGCGGGGTGGCGATCGCGCCCGCCTTGCCGGCGGCCTTCAGCGTGCTCGTGCCGATCTTGGCGGAGGACGCCGAGCCGCCGGACAGCACCACCGCGCCGGTGATCGCAAGGCCCGCCACCGACAGGCCGAGGATCAGTGGATCATAGTCCTCGCCCTGCAGATAGGATCCACCCTCGATGAGGATGTCGCGGACATCGCCGACCGTCGTCAGGTCGGTGGCAATCGCGCCCACAAGCCCGACGGCGCTGTCAGGCTTGCCGGTCAGCGCGCCATCCCAAAGCTCATGGATCTGGTTGCCAAGGCTGCCAGCCTCCGAGACGGCGATTTCGACGCGTTCGCGCTCCGCACCGTCGATCCGAACGCCGCGGCTGTCGGCAAGGGTGATGACGCTTTCGGCAAGATCCGGGTCGTCGCTGGCCAGAGCCTCGCGGATGGCGCGGTCGTAATCGGTGGGCGTGAGTTGATCGAGCCGATAATCCGTCAGCTTGACCGGGTCGTTGCGCAACGCGAGCAATTTCACGGATTCGATGCCGTTCGGCACCACGAACGGCGTGGAGACGATAAACGCCACGGCGAGAAGCGCGGTTGCCGTCCGCCGGACGGTTGTGCTGGCAACGCGTTGCATTCGGGCCCTCCGTTCACGGGCATCTTACCAGAGCCGATGAAGAATATGGAGTGGTTTAGTATTCGGACAAGGCAATGTAATACAATTAATATTAATTAATAAAAATGGTTTTAACTTCGAAAGTGTATTGTATTATCTGTAGAGTTGTTTCGCATGGCGTCGAGACCAGTATGCCTGCCGGCTTGCGGCGCCGCCAAACCTGGTTTGGTAATGTCGCGGACGCTTCCTGCCAAGTGTTGCGTTCGGGCATGAAAGAAGCCGGTCGGGCATCCCGGCCGGCTTCCGTTTTTTGAAGTGGCGTTTTCGCGAATGCGCGCTCAGAGTTGTCCGAGAATGGTGGCAGCCGCCGAAACCGTGGCCTCGCCGGGATTGTCCTCGACATTCAGCTCCTTCACCTTGCCGTCTTCGACCAGCATGGAATAGCGCTTGGAGCGCAGGCCAAGACCGGGGCCGGACATATCGAGGTCCATACCAAGCGCCTTGGTGAACGCGCCGTCGGCATCCGAGAGGTAGCGAATCTTGCCTTCGCCGCCGGTGGCCTTGGCCCAGCCGCCCATGACGAACGGATCGTTGACCGCCACCACCGCGATTTCATCGACGCCGCGGCTCAGAATGGCATCGCGGTTTTCGAGATAGGTCGGCAGATGGTTGATCGAGCAGGTCGGCGTGAACGCGCCGGGAACCGCAAACAGCACCACGCGCCTGCCCTTGAAAATGTCGTCGGTGGAAACCTGCTCCGGCCCGTTTTCGGTCAGCTCGCGCAGCGTGGAGGAGGGCAGTGTATCGCCCTTTGAAACAGACATGGAAAACTCCTTCTCGTGTCCTCTGGGGTCAAAACCTAAGGGGAGACCGTTTCAAACACAAGCGGCGTTTCCATGGCCCGGTCACCCGCCTTGGCAAGCAGCAGCCAGTCGCCGTCAACCGAATCCTGGCCGTCGGGAAGGGAGTCCACCGGTATGGTGATGGTGTAGAACCCGTCCTTCATCGCGCCCGCCGGGGCCGCTACGATAAAGCCGCCGCCGCTGGCGAGCGTGATTTCGGGGGCGTCGGCTTCCGGCAGGGCGAGCGCAAGCTCCAGGGCCTCGCCGGTGCTGACGGCGCGCTCGACGCGGAAATCGGCCGATGGCGCTTCCGGCAGCGTGGTTTCGGCGACGGCGAGGATCGCGGCATCGACCGCGCCGCCGCCATAGGTGGAGGCGGTGATCTCGAACGTCGTCTGGAACGGGATGCAGATGTCCTTGCAAAGCCCGATAAAGGCGGTGACGTCCATCTGGGGACGCGCGCCCGGCGCGGCCTTGAAGGTCAGCGGAAAGGTCACGGGCCCGTCATAGCCCATATCCGTCATGCCGGCGAGGTCGATGCGTTTGGGCACGGGATAGGCGATCATTTCGAGCGTCACGTCGTCATTGCCGCCGATGGTGATCTGCGGGGGTATGCCGCTTTCGCCGGGCTCGCGCCAGTAGGTGATGAAGCCTTCGGCGGGCTCGACCTGCAGCGCCGCGCGTATCGTGCCGTCCTCATCGGGCGTCGTCATGATCATGCGCATGCGTCCGCCGGCATCGTCGGCCCATTCGGTTTGTCCGGCGTGGGCGAGGCCCGTGAAAGCGGGCAGGGCGAGTGCGGCGATGATCGGGATGCGGCGTGTTTTCATGTCTGCTCTTTAGCGCAGCCGGCGGGGCGGGGATATGGCGCTTCGATGATATTGCGGACAATTTGATTTGAATATCGCGTGACCTTGCCCCATCTTGGTTTCATGCCTACGATGAATTTTGAAAGCGGCGCAAACGGTTCGCTGGAGATCGACGTGTTGGAGAACTTTGCAAAAGGGCGTGAGCGCGGGCCATTCGATGGCCAGTTCCTGATCGCCATGCCGCAGCTTGCCGAAAGCGAGTTCGAACGCAGCGTGATCTATATCTGCGCCCATTCCGGCGAGGGAGCGATGGGTTTCATCATCAACCGCGCCCAATCCGTGACCTTTCCCGAAGTCCTTCGTCAGCTCGACCTTGTCGGGGAAGAGCGCGATCCGGAGATGCCCTCCCTGATCGATTTTCCGGTTCTGTGCGGCGGGCCGGTGGAACCCGGCCGCGGCTTCGTGCTGCATTCCTACGACTATTCCGGCGAGGGCAGTATTCCGATCAGCGACGATATGGCGATGACGGGTACGCTCGATGTGCTGAGATCGGTTGCCGCCGGCAAGGGCCCCGAGAGGGCGACGCTGCTGCTCGGCTATACCGGCTGGGCTCCCGGCCAGCTTGAAAGCGAGATCGCCAACAATGACTGGCTGACCTGCCCGGCGATCGAGGACATGGTCTTCGACCGCGACCTTGAAAGCAAATATGAGCGCGCGCTGTTTTCCATGGGCGTGCGGCCCTCGTCGCTTTCCACCAATATCGGGCACGCCTGAAACAATCCGGCCGGGTTTCCCGTTTAGGGGCGTCTGCCAATGATGGCAGGTGCAATTGCGAGGCCTCCATGAAGATCTTTGAATGCGATCATTGCGGGCAGACCGTTTACTTCGATAACGATACCTGCGTCGCCTGCGGCCATCGGCTTGGCTTTGCGCCGGATGATATCGCCCTTTATTCCGTCCGGCAGGGCGAGGGGGACCTCTGGCACAAGGCCGATGATGAGAGCCGGCGTTTCCGGCTATGCGAGAACACCGGGATCGGCGTCTGCAACTGGCTGGTGGACGAGGACGACGACGAGACCTTCTGTATGGCCTGCCGGCACAACAACCTGATACCGGACACCAGCACCGAGATCGGGCTCAACCGTTTCAAGCGCATCGGCGCCGCCCAGCGGCATCTTTTCTATTCCCTGTTGCGCTGGGGTGTGGACACGCCGACGCGCAAGCAGGACCCGCAAAACGGGCTGGTTTTCGATTTCCTCGAGGATACGGTGGAGGCCGACGGTTCGGTCATGCCGGCGATGACGGGCCACGATGACGGGCTGATATCGCTGAGGGCGGCGGAGGCCGATGACGTTACCCGCGAGATCATCCGCGACCAGATGAACGAGCCCTATCGCACCATGCTCGGCCATTTCCGCCACGAGGTCGGGCATTATGTCTGGGACAGGCTGGTGCGCGACGACGGACGGCTGGAGAGCTTCCGCAAGGTGTTTGGCGACGAGCGC
>MDSV01145341.1_pt1 | contig 18631 bp, 19 predicted proteins | sample 810851 | NCBI WGS metagenome assembly MDSV01 (sample SAMN05326640, study PRJNA326480) | marine metagenome | isolation source: seawater | place: Atlantic Ocean: North East | collected 2012 | reverse complement strand
TCCTTCGTTTGAAATTAGTGAAAATATAGGATCTTTTCTTGCAGAAGATGAGGCTAATCCTATGTCTGATGTATTTTCATTTAGGGATGGTGAAAAAAATATTACTCTTAGATACGACTTATCAAGTCCACTAGCAAGATTTGTTGCTCAAAACAATCAAGAGCTTCCATCTATTTATAAACGTTACGCTATTCAAAATGTATTTCGTAACGAAAAAGCAGGAAATGGAAGATACAGAGAATTTATGCAAGCTGATTTTGATATTGTAGGAAATGTTAACCCTGCTCAAGCAAATGCTGAACTTTGTAATTTAATATCAAGCACATTAAAAGATTGTGGTTTAAAAAAAGATCAATTCACGATTAAAGTAAGTAACAGAAAAATAGTTCAAGGTTTAATTAATGATTTAAAAATCTCAGAGGAAAAACAAATAAAAGTTATTAGAGCAATTGATAAACTTGATAAACCTGGATTTGGATTAAAAGGTGTTGAAGACTTACTTAAAAAAGAGAGAAAAGATCAAAGTGGTGCAATTACCAAAGGTGCAGATTTAAATGATAATCAAGTATCTCAAATATTAAATTTTTTAAAGATTAAAGATTTAAAAGAATTAAAAAAGACTTTAAAAAACTCATTATCTCAAGAAGGAATAAAAGAATTAGAGGATGTTTTTAAAATAATTGATTACGGATCAAATTCGAAACAAGTTAAGTCTAACTTTACAATTGTAAGGGGATTAGCTTATTATTCTGATTTTATTGTTGAAACTAATTTAAATTTTAAAATTACTAATAACAAAGGCAAAGAGATAGATATTGGAAGTATATGTTCCGGTGGAGCTTATGCAAAACTTATATCAAGATTTAGAGGTGTAGATATCCCAGGTACTGGAATAAGTTTCGGAGTTGATAGATTGTTATTTGCATTGATGCAATTAGATCAAATTAAGTTAGAAGATCAAAAGCCTGTTTTGGTTTGTGTAATGGATGAAAAATATTTGAAAAACTATTATGAAATAGTTGATTTTTTAAGAGACAACAATATCAATGCTGAAGTTTTTTTAGATAGTAAAAAAAATCTTGGTAAACAATTAACTCTTGCAAATAAACGTGAATTATTAGTCGCTATTATTTGTGGAGAAAATGAATTTAAAGATAACACTGTTACTATTAAAAATCTCAAAGGTGTTAAAGGCGAAAATAGTCAAACAATCCCAAAATCTGATTTAATTAATGAAGTCAAAAAACTTATCTGAAAAAATTCTCAAGTCTTTAAAAGAAAAAGGATTTAAATATATTGAATTACCCTCAATTATTGAAGTAAACCACATTGTGCAAAGATCAGGTGAGAATTTCAGAAAGTTTATTTTTTCATTTATTGATCAAAATGGAAGTGAATTATGCTTACGTCCAGATTTGACAATAGTTTCTTGTCTTAGATATTTAGAAAACAAATACAAGGGAAAAGAAAAAATATTTTACAGCGGTCAAGCATATAGAAAGTCTCAAAATAAAAAAGACTCTATCATTAGAGATCAAATAGGATTTGAAATTATTGGATCTAAAAATGAAAAAAATGATGATAAAGAAATCATTAAGACATCTTTAAAATCATTAAAAAATTTTAAATATTCATCAGGAAAATTAACATTAGGTAATGTTGAGATATTTAATCTGCTAATTTCAAAATTAGATATACCTAAAAGATGGAAACTTAGGCTTTCGCGACATTTTTGGAGAGAAAATTATTTTAATGATTTATTAAAAAGGTTAGAAACAAATTCTGATGTTGATCCAACTATTGTTGAAATTGATAAAAAACGTTATTCGAAAATGTTAAAAGAAAATAGATCATTAGTTGTTGCAGGAAGGTCTTATGAGGAAATTTTAAAAAGATTTGATAAAAAAATCAAAGATCCTAGACGCACGAGAAAAGGAAGAAACGTATCAAAAATTATTAAAGAATTTTTGAAAATTAAGTGTCCTGTCGGTAAAGCTGCTCAAGAATTAAATAAATTTTTTAAAAGATATAAAATTAATTTAGCGGTAGATCAAAAATACTTTCCTATTTCAAATAATAAAATTTCTAAACTAAATATAATTTTTTCAACTTCTTTTGGAAGACAGCTTGAGTATTACACAGGTATGGTTTTTAAGATTGATATAAAATCTAATAATAAGATTAAAAATATTATCAATGGAGGAAGATATGATCAGTTAATTTCTGACTTAGGATCAGCAAAACAAATATCAGCAGCAGGAGCTGCATTAAATTTAAATGAATAAATATGAATAATACAATTAATATAGGAATTCCAAGTAAAGGTAGATTAAAAAATGATATCTTGAATATTTTTACAAATAAAAAATTGAGTCTCATCTCTGAAAGAGGTGAGAGGGATTTGATTGGTTCAATTAAAAATAGACAAAATATAAAAATTTTATATTTGCATGCTAGAGAGATTATTGAAAGACTTGGTGACAATACTTTAGATATTGGTTTCTCAGGATTTGATTTGCTAAAAGAGAGTGGAATTAATATTCAAAAAAAGATTAATGTAGTTAAAAAATATGAGTTTGGAAAAGCCAATTTAGTTATTGCTATTCCTGACCCATGGATTGATGTACAGACTGTAGCTGATTTAGAAGAAATAGCATTTGATTTTAAAGATAAAAAGAAAAAAAGATTGAGAGTCGCAACTAAATATCCAAATTTAACTAGAGAATTTTTATTTTCAAAAGGAGTAACTCAATTTAGGTTAGTTGATAGTCTAGGTGCAACCGAAGCATATCCGTTTACAGGTTCAGCTGAATTAATTACAGATATTAGTTCTAGCGGTGAGACATTAAAAGCAAATAATTTACGTATTTTAAAAGATGGTGAAATTTTAAAGTCTCAAGCGTGTATTTTTACCTCTAAGAAAAATTTAAAAAAAAAAGGATTAAAAAGCTTAATTAAATTACTTTCTAAGTAATTTAATTAAAAACCCTTATAATATAAGTTACGAATCATGGATACAATTTTTTTAATCATATTAGCTTTATTGCTAGGAGTAACATTAATAATTTTGTATTTAAATATTAAATCTGAACCAAATAAAGAAAAAAAGGAGGCTGAGGAAATAGCAAATTTAAATGCTGAAATAGTTCGATTGAAAGATAGTTTGAATACTACAATCAATACATCCCTAGGTTCAATGTCTACTTCATTTAACGCCTTATCTACCGGGGTTACCAAAGATATGACTGAAACCTTAATCAAAGTAGAAGAAAAAGTTGGAAGTTTTAATCAACAAGTTCAATTATTAAATAAAAGCCAAGAGGGAATTACTAAAATTCTAGCAGGAGTAAAAAAATATGGAACTCTTGCCGAGTTTTCTTTGGATGCATTAATTAAAGATTTATTACCTACATCACAATTTATGACCAATGTGAAGATGCAAGAAAATACGAGTGAGAATGTTGAATTTGCAATAAAACTTCAAGGCGATGTATTAGTTCCAATAGATTCTCATTTTCCAGTGGAGAAATTTAAAGCTATTACGGATGGTTATGATACGGATGATAAAAAAGCAGTTGCAGATGCTAGAGCTAAATTAGCTAGTGCTTTTAAGGTAAAAGCTAAAAGTGTAAATGAGAAATACATTGTTCCGCCCAAAACTACTGATTTTGCAATTATTTATGCCCCAACTGAGAGTTTGTATAAAGAATTAACAGATTACCAAGATCCAAGTACTAAAGAATTATTGACTCAAGAATTAATGAAAAAATATAAAATTGTGATCTGTGGACCTAATACACTTTCAGCATATTTACAATCTCTCCATATGGGATTTCAATCACTTAAGGTACAAAAGGGCGCAACAGAAATTTATAATCATTTAAAAACAATCAGCACAAGATTTTCAAAACACTTTGATAATATCATTACTCTTAGAAAAAAATTAGAAGATGCAATGAGTGTTGTTGATAAGTTTGGAACTGACGCAAGATCTATTACAAGAACTTTAGAAAGTATTAAAGATCCAGAACAGGTTGAGAAAGCTGTACAAGCAGAAAATGTAGAAAAATTTGTTGAACGAAACAGACAGTTTAAAAATTAATTTCTTTTTTTCGTCAATACCGTCTATAAGAAATCACATGCAGTGGAATAATAAATACACTTATCCAAAATCTACAAGATCAATATTTCAAGGTTCAAGACATTATTCAGTTAATCAAGAAAATCTTCCATCTGTTACAACTATTTTAAAAGCAACTGAGTCTAAAGAAAAAAAAGCAAAATTAGAGGAGTGGAAAAAAAAAGTAGGACTTAAGCAAGCAGAAGCTATTTCAAGAGAGGCAACTTCTCGAGGAAGTTCGATGCATGATTACTTAGAAAAATTCTTATTGGGAAAATTAAATTTAGATTTACTGGGTGATAATACAAGAGAAAAAATGATGGCAGATCAAATTATTGAAAATGGTCTTAGAAATAAATTAAATGAAATTTGGGGCTGTGAAGCAACCTTATATTATCCAGGAAAATATGCTGGGGCCGCAGACTGTATTGGTATTTATGAAAATAAAGAAACGATCATAGACTTTAAACAAAGCAACAAACCAAAAAAAGATGAATGGATTGATGATTATTATCTTCAATGTGCAGCCTATGGTCTGGCTCACAATACTGTTTATGGTTCAAATATTACGCAAGCAGTTATTCTTTTATGTACAAAAGATAATATTTTTCAAAGATTTGTAATTGATGGTGAAAGATTTAAAAGCTATCAAAATCAATTTATACAAAAAGTAGAACAATTTTATACACAAAGGTTAGCAAATTGAATTATGTAATTTGGGATATTGAAACAGACTCTGCACAATTAGATTGGGCAACAATGATTGAAGTTGGTGCAATCCTTTTGGATGAAAATTTCAAGGAAAAAGAAAGGTTTTCTGCAAGATGTAGAATGCCTCAAGACAGGGTCCCATCGGCGACTGCATTATGTATTAATAAATCTAATGTTGATTTAATTACAAAAGGAAATTTCAGTCATTACGAGATGATTGCTCAATTAGAAAAAAAATTCAGAGAATGGTCACCAGCAACTTTTATGGGTTTTTCAAGTGTTGGATTTGATGATGAAATATTAAGGAGAGAATTTTTTAAATCACTAAGAAAACCTTATCTTTTAAATACAGAAGGGAATGCAAGGCATGACGCTTTAAATATGATTAAAGCAGCATTTGCAGTCGATGAAAATATTTTGAAAACAGAGCTTAATCCCAAGGGAAATAAATCAATGAAATTAGAATCTTTAGCAAGACTAAATGGTTTTGATTCTAAAGATGCTCACTCAGCATTATTTGATACAGAGTTAACAGTTAAAGTTTTAGGATTATTAAAAGAAAAACAACCAGATTTATGGCATGAATATTTAAAAACAAGAAGTAAAGTTGTTGTAGAAAATTTGATTAAGCAAGAAAAAATGTTTACCATTAATGAAAATTTTTTTGGTAAAAATTATTTATTTTTAGTTGCTCCACTTCATCCAAATTCTTGGATGCATCCAGTATATAAATGGGGACAAGTTGTAAATTTATCAGCAAATATTGAAGAACTTCAAAAACTAAATTATCAAGATTTAAAAAAAGAAATGAAGAAATCTCCACGTTTCTACAAAACTATTAAAGCTAATAAGGCTCCTGTAATTTTAGATAAAAGTTTAGGAATGAAGATAGATCCCTATAAAAAAATAGGTGAAAATTTGCTGAATAAAAGGGCAGAGTTAATGAAGAAAAATGAGAAATTTTCTCAAGATATTTGTAATATTTTAAAAGAGGCAGCAGAAGAAAAATTGGAAACTGCATCACAAGAAGATATAGAGCCAGAAGAGTCAATTTATACTGGAGGATTTGTTTCATCAAAAGATGAAGCCTTATTTCCAAAATTTCACAGCAGCGATTGGAAGGAGAAATTTGCATTATTAGATAAGTTTCAAGATGATCGATTGGTAACTTTTGGACATAGTTTAATTTATAATGAAGCACCTGAGGTGCTACCTAAAGATATTCATGCAAAAATTAAAAGAAGAATTGCCTCTAGAATACTTAGTACTAACAAAGAAAAGTGGTGGACAGTTTCAGCTTTTTATTCAGAGTGTGATGAAATTAGAGAAAATGATGATAAAATGTTTTCATTTAAAACAATAGATGAAAAGCTCAAATTTCTTGATGGAATTAATGATTATGTTATGAATTTAGAGCAAAAATATTCAGATGTTTAGTTGATAAATTAAAAAAAACTTTTTTTGATCATTGAATATTCACTCAAAACAATTATATCAAATATATGCTTATAGATTATAAAGACGAAGATTTTGAAAATAAAATCAAAAATGAAGACGTATCAGTAATTCAATTTTCTGCTGCATGGTGTGGTCCTTGTAAGGCTTTAAAGCCTGTAATGGATAAGTTGTCAGATGAATATAAAGATAAAGCTGGTTTTTATTATGCAGATATAGAAGATGGTGGAATTAATACAGGAAGTGCTGCAGGCATAAGAGGAGTACCCACCGTAATTGTATATAAAAAAGGTGTTGAAGTAGACAGAAAAATAGGCGGTGTTTCCGAAGGTCACATGAAAGAATTTTTAGAAAAAAACATTTAATTTAAATTCAGCACTTCACCAGCCAGATATAAAGATCCAGTTATTAAGATTAAGTCCCCTTGTTTGACTGGAATTGACCTGATTGCCTCAAATATATTTTTTTTATATTGGATATTTTCATAACTATTTAGCTTATCTTTTAGGTCTTTTCCTCTAATTGAGTTTGGCTGATTTGGTATATCTACAGTGGTCAAGGTCGCTATATTTTCAAAGTAACTCATATATTCTTGATGATCTTTATTGGCCATCATTCCAAGAATGATATGTTTGTTACAATCCAAACTTTTAAGATATTTATTTAAAACTCTTGCACCTAAAGGATTATGAGAACCATCGACTAGTAATCTATTATCTTTAGCTAAATCTTTTAATTTTCCTTCAGAAATTTCTTGTAGTCTAGCTATGCTATGTATTTTGGTTATTCCTGATTTTATATGTGAGTCGTTAATTTTTAATTGTTTAATAATTTTTAATGTAGCAATAGCAGTCGAGATATTTTCAAGTTGAAATTGTCCATTAATATTAGGACTTGGCAATTTTATTCCACCGAATTTATCTTCATAATAAAAAAAATCATTTTCACCCGATAAAAAACTATATTCCTCATCGAAGAAAAATTTGTTTGATTTATTTTTTTTTATTGTTTTTTTTATATTTGTCAAAATATTTTTTGAGCTTTGTTTAGCAATGATAATATTTGAATTTAATAACTTTGATACTTTTTCAAAAATAATTTTTTCAACAGTTTGTTCATTTTTTGGTAACCAATCTAAATGATCTAATCCAATTGATGTAACTACACTAGCTAAGTTTTTTTTTAAGATATTGGTTGCATCAAATCTATGAAATAAACCAGTTTCAATTAGATTTATATTATTAGGATATTCAGCAGCTTTGTAAAAATAAGCAACTGTTAAAATTTCAAAAAATGTAATTTGTTGATTATTGTTAGCTTGTTCAACTTCTTCTAAAAGGCACGTTAACTCACCATCATTAATTTCTTTATTATTAAAAATAAATCTTTCGTTAATCTTTTTAATATGTGGACTTGTATAGATGTTACAATTAATTTTTGCTTCTTTTAAGATTGCATACATTGCTTGAATTGTTGAATATTTTCCATTTGTTCCTACTACAGAAATAGCTTTTATTTTGTCTTGGGGATTATCTAATTTATTACAAAGATTTAATACTCGATCTAAACTTAGATCGATTTCTTTAGGATGCAGCTTTTGTAAGCGACTGACTATTTTCTGAAGTTTCATTTTCCTCAGTGCTTATAACAGAATTTTTGTTTAACAATATTGATAATAAAGTTCCGATTTTTTCAGCTAAATCTTTTCTTTCAACTATCAAATCAACAAATCCTGTTTTTTGCACATACTCACTTGTTTGAAAGTTTTCAGGTAGTTCTTCTTTAACAGTACCTTGAATAACTCTTTTCCCAGCAAATGCAATTAATGAACCAGGTTCAGCTATATGAATATCGCCTAGCATTGCATAAGAAGCAGTAATACCTCCAGCAGTTGGATCAGTAATCAAAACAAGGTATGGAAGATTATTTTTTTTTAGTTCATTAATAGCTAATGTTGTTCTTGTCATCTGAGATAAAGATATTAAACTTTCCATCATTCTCATTCCACCACCAGCACTTACACAAATAAATGGAGTTTTATTTTCAATGGCATGTTGAATTCCATATAAAAAAGCTTCACCCTCAGCCGAAGCCATTGAAGCACCTAAGAAATCAAAATCAGATGCAACTGCAGTTACTTTTATGTTTTTAATATTTCCACATGCAACTATCAGTCCACAATCAAGACCTGTTTTTTTACGAGCACTTTTTAATCTATCTTTATAAGATCTTGAGTCAGTCCATTCTAAAGGATCGTCTTTTGGCACTGGTGTTTTAAATATTTCATAATTATTTTTTCCAAAAAGAATATCAAATCTTTGATTAGGTTTAATCCTATGATGTTTATTACAATCTGGACAAACCCATAAATTTTTTTCTAAATCTTTTTTAAGAATTGGACCTTTACAACAGGAAGTCCAGTCACTTTTTTCTATTTCTTCTTTAGAGGCTCTTTTATGTATAGCAGTCTTAATTTTTTCACCTGCTTTAATTATTTTTGTAATCCAATTCATTTAATTTTATTTCTTAATTTTTTGACAATATTAGTAACATTTGTGACAGCATTTTGTCTCTTATTAATAGAATTAGTGATTTCTTTGCAAATAACACTTCCAACTACTAAACCATCAGCTTTATTGAGGGATTTGATTGTTTTTTCAGTGATTCCAAATCCGATTACTATATTTTTATTTTTATTAAATGACTTAATCTTTTTGTATCGTTCTAAGATCTTTTTTGGTGCTACCTTAAGCTTACCACCAGTAGTTGATAGCATCGAGATATAATAAATCATATCATGACTGTTTCTAATAATTTGCTTCAATCTATCCCTTGAAGTAGTTGGAGAAACTAATTGTATAAAATTAACTCCTTTTTTTTTTACATCTTAAAGCAAATGTTTTGTTTTCAGGAAAGGGTAAATCAACAACAATTAATCCATCAATTTTTGTTTTTTTACATTTATCAATAAACTTATTTTTATTGTATTGATAAATCATGTTATAATAACCCATTAAAATTATTGGTTTATGCTTTTTTTCTTTTTTAAACTGACTTGCTATTGAAAAAACATCATTTATTTTAATCCCATTTTTGATTGATCTATAAGCACTAGTTTGAATTTGGCCACCATCTGCAATTGGAGTGTTGTGTGGAAAACCTAGTTCACAAATATCAGCATAATCTGAAATTGATTTTAGAATTTCTAATGATTTTTTTTTATTATAATCTCCTGCAACTGTATAGGTAATAAGAGCTGGCCTATTTTCTTTTCTAGTTTTATTAAATGTTTGACTTATCAAAGAAGATTTCATCTTTATTTACCCAGTCTTTCTTTTAAGATGTCCCTATCTTTTTTTGCATCCCCACAAGAATTTACAATTATAATTGTGTCTTTACTTAATTTTGGAGCTAGTTTTATTGCTTCAGCAAAAGCATGACTTGGTTCAAGACTAGGGTTTAGTTTTTCAAATTTTGTAACTATCTGGTGCGCATCTAATGCTTCTTCATCAGTTGCATAAGTATATCTCGCTCTTTTTGTATCTTTTAAAAAGCAATGAATAGGGCTTACACCAGGATAATCCAAACCAGCACTAATCGACTCAGTTTCTTGAATTTGCCCTTCTTTATTTTGGCAAACATATGAAGCTGCTCCATGCAGAATACCAATTTTTGTATTTTTACTTAATGGTGCTGCGTGTAAATTAGACTTTTTTGGCCCACCAGCTTCAACTCCAACTAATTCTATATGTTTTTTATCATAGTCAATAAACTCACTCCAAAAACCATATGCAGAACTTCCACCACCAACACAATTAATAAGTTTTATCTTTTTTGGAATTTTTTTAAATTTTTCTTTTAGTTGCACTTTAAGTTCTCTAGAGATTTGAGCAGTACTCCAGCCACAAATTTTAACAAAAATATTAGGTCCAACAGTTGAGCCAACACACATATGGGTATTGTCACAATTTGAAACCCAATATCTCATACATTCACTTACAGCATCTACCAATGTTTGGCTTCCAGAATAGACAGGAACTATCTCAGCACCATTTTTTTTCATTGCATCACAGTTAGGTTTTTGTCTTCTAATATCTTTTGCTCCCATAAAAATTTTACATTTAAGTCCAAATTTTTTTGCTGCCATGCTAAGCATTTTTCCTGCATATCCAGCCCCAGTGTCACCTACAATATATTTTTTACCCATTGATTTGCATATTAAGGCATGAACAGTAGCATTATATATTTTGTGCGCACCACCATTAGCTTCAGAAACAACTTTAGCCCATATTTGAGCACCACCTAAGTGACTTGATAAATTATTCAATTTTACAAAAGAAGTAGGAGATCCTATATAATTTTTAAAATAATAATTTCTTTTTTCTAAAAATTTTTTATTTTTTCTAAGTTTTTCAAATTCTTTTGTTAAATCATCAATAGGTTTTTTTAAGGTCTCAGGAATAAAACTACCCCCAAATTTACCACCCCAAAATCCAAACTTATCATGCTGGTCAATTAGTGGGATTTTTTTTTTAATTTTCATAATTCACTTTATTAATTTTTTTCAAAAAAATTTCTATTTTGGAAATATCTTTTATTCCAGAAGTTTCTACACCTCCAGATATATCTATAATATCAGCTATTTTTTTATAATTATCAAGCTCATCATTAATTTGAATATTGCCTGCTAACATTACTTCTTTATTAAATTTAATATTTTCCAACAAAGTATGTTCAAAGGATCTGCTTTTTTCATAACCTTTGCCATCAAATAAAAAGATATCAGAGACATCACTGTATGAAATATATTTTTTTACATCATCTAATGAATGAACTGTGAATGCAGTAATAATTTTTTTATTATATTGTTTTTTGATATTTCTAATTTCATTAGGTTCACAATCATAAATTTGATAATAATCAAAAGGTAAATCTTTAATTTCCTCTAATATTTTTTTGTTTGGTTTGACCAAAACTGCAACATACAAAGAATTTTTTTTATCAATTTTTAGTAATTCTTTTAATTTTTTAGTTTCTACAAATCTTTTTGATTTTGGATAATTTACTATAAAGCCGATAAACTGAGGTGGAAGATGATAATCTGTTAAAAATTTTAGAGTATCCACATCTGATATTCCACAAATTTTAACTTTCATTTAATTTAAAGAAGATAAAATTTCTTGAATATTTTTTCTAGGATCTCCATTGGTGATAGGTCTTCCTATAATTAAACAATCACTACCTGCTTCCAAAGCCTGTTTGGCATTCATCGTCCTTTTTTGGTCATTTATATTTTCATTTTGTCTTATGCCTGGAGTAAAGCATTTAAGATTAGGTGCTATTTTTTTGATAATTTTTATTTCTAATGGGCTACAAATAACACCATATAAATTTGCCTCGTTTGCAATTTTTATTAATCTTAAAACTTGTTCATCGACTTGATCTTTAAATCCAAGTTGATTTAAGTCTTCATTACTAAAACTTGTAAGGACTGAAACACCTAATAATTTAATATTAATTTTTTCTGCTGCTTGATTTGCTGCTTTTAATGCCTCCAGCCCATTTAATAAATGCACGGTTGCATAGCTGATATTTAAATCTTTAAGAGACTTAACTGACTCTACCAATGTATTTTTGATATCAAAAAATTTTCCATCGTAAAAAATTGGTTTTTTAAACTTTGATAGAGCTTTTATTTCATCTGGAGAATGCTGGGTTATATATTGTAAACCTATTTTAATTCCAGATATCTCTTTGTGTATTTTTGTTAATAAATCTAAAATTTCATTTTGACTTGAAACATCGCAAGCTACAAAAATATTTTTATTCATGATTATTTAATTTATTAAACAAGTCTTTTGCCATTTTGAAGTGAATTGTTTTCTTTTCTGGGGTATTAATTTTTTCACCAGTCTTAGGATTTCTTGATATCCTTGCTTTTTGTTTATTAGTTGAAAAAATTCCAAATCCTCTAAGCTCTACTCTTTCACCTCTTCTAAGTGTTCTTTTGATTTCTTTTAAAATGATATCGGTAAATTTTTCGAGATCTTTTTTTAAAAAATTTGGATAATTTATTGAAAGTTGTTTTAAAAGCTTTGATTTTACAATAGCCAATTTATTCTACTTTTTTTAATTATTATTTGTCCTCGTCTTTTTTTTTCAAATCTTCTGATAATGATGAAAAAGGAAGATTTTTTCCTGAACCTTCCGCTCCGTATTTATCTAGAGCCTCTTTTTTTTCAATTTCTTCAAGAAGCTTGATGCTAAGTATTACTTTTCTTTTCTCTAAATTTAATTCAGCAATTGCACAATCAATTCTTTCACCACCTGTAAATCTAGAAGGTCTGGCATCAGCAGCGTTTATAGCTATTTGAGATTTCTTGATATGCAAATCTATTTCACAGCCTTCAGGTCTTACTATCAGACCCTTATTATCAGTTGATATAATTTTTACAGTTATAGTTTGATTAACTTTTTTATCATTAAACCAGTCGAAAGGATCTGGTTGTGTTTGCCTCAAACCTACTCTAATTTTTTGTTCAGAAGCTTTAATTTCAAGTACTTTAACTTTTAATTTATCACCTTTTTTATGTTTACCTAATTCTTCTTCACCATTATTTAGATAAGTTAAATCATTACAATGTAAAAAAGCATCAACATCTAAATCTTGTATTTTTAAAAATAAAGAATACTCATTTTTGTTTACAATTTCTCCCTCCACAACTGAGTCAACTGGATATTTTTTTTCAAAAATACTAAAAGGATTCTCTTTTGTAAGTCTATGCGATATTGCCACTCTTCTTTTATCTTTATCTATTTCAGTAATCACACAATCAATTTCATCACCAACTTTCAACATTTTTTTTGCAGAAATATTTTTTTTAGTCCAACTTAATTCACTAGAGTGAAGTAAAGTTGTTAACCCTGGCTCTAGTTCACAGAATGCTCCAAAGTCCATTATTTTAGCAACTTTAACCTTATAAATTTTGTTTAACTCATAATTTTCAATATGTTCAAATGGATCTGGAGATAGTTGTTTTATTGAACAGCCAACTTGTAATTTTTCTTTATCAACTGTTATAACTTTTAAGTCATGTTTTTCCCCAATATTGAAAATTTCCTCAGGGTGATTTACTCTTGAGTAAGATATTTCTTGTAAGTGCACCAAAACGTCAAGTTCATTATTTACATTGAAGAAGCATCCAAAAGAACTATATCCTTTAACTTCTGCACCTTTAATAATATCACCAACTTTATATTTTTCTATAATTTTTGCTTTATCTTCTTTTTTAAAAGATGAAATAATTTCTCTTCTCGATACACATGCATTTCCTCTAATCTTATCTAGTTTGATTAAAGCGAATTTTTGAGGCTCATTCATTAAATGACTAATATCTTTTAAAGGTTTGTCACTTATTTGAGAACCAGGTAAGAACATCAAAGAACCCGTATCTATATGTTCGACTATACATCCACCTTTACATTTAGATGTAATTTTTCCCATAATTGGTTCATTTTTTTCATATGCCTGAACTAATTTATCCCAACCTTTAATTTTTTGAGCTTTGTTAGCTGATACTAAAACTTCTCCATTTTTGTCTTCAATTTTTTCTAATAATACAGGAATTGTTTCTCCAATTTTAATCTTTTCAGCCAAGCCCATACTTTTCAGCTCATTTATGTCTAAAACTGGCTCACTTTTTAGACCTTCGATAAAAAGAAAAACAAACTTCTCTGTTATTTTATTGATTTTACCCTCAATTATCTTCCCTTCCTCTATACTCATTTTGGAAAGTTGATTATTTAGTAATTTTTCGAATTCTTGAGAAGCTTGACTTTTTAAATCGTTATATATTTCCATTAATAATTTAGTTGCAATCTTTTTTATAAAAACAGGACCTTTTAGAGAAAATTATCATCTAAATCAATAGCAAATAGTGGACTATTATCAGAGTAATTTTTTATTATTATTAAGGTTTTTTGAGTATTTTCTTAATTGAGCTTAAATAATTTATTTTCGTTTATTGAGGTTATTTATGATTCTCAAAAATGATGGAAAAGAAGTTTTTATAGAGTCTTTATCATGAATAATCCAATTTCCACCAAATGATAAAGCAGCTATTACGCTAGTCATAAAAACTCTATGATCCTTTAAGTAGTTTTTAATAACAATTTTTTTCTTTAAGTCTAAATCTGGGTTACCAAAAATTTTAATAGAATCGTTTGTAGTTATTGTTTTAACCCCCATTAAATTCAGAATCTTTGCGCCCCATTTTAATCGAGGACTTTCTTTTTGGTTTAATTCAGATAGGTTTTTAAAGTAAGATACTCCTTTAGCTTTAGCAGCAACTAAAAAAATAACTAAAAATTCATCAATTGCTGAACTATTTAGATGCGAAGGGCATCTAATTGATTTTAATAATTTTGAACTTTTAACATGAATATCAGCAATTTTTTCTCCTTTATATTCTCTTAAATTTTTAAGAAATATTTTTACTCCCATTTTTTTTAAGATTTTTAATACACCAATTCTTGATGGGTTTATATTTACATTTTTTATATTTATTTTAGAATTTTTTGAAAGTGCAGTAAGAACGATAAAAAAAGATCCTGAACTAATATCAGATGGGATCTTATAAGTTATTGGTTTGATTTTTTTTTTATTTTTAATTTTTATTAAATCAAATTTATTTTTTTCATATATTCTAATAGGTATTTTTAAGTGTTTAAAAAGAAGCTCACTATGGTTTCTAGATTTTTTTGCTTTAATTAAAGTTTGCCCATTAGTATTTATCGCAGCTAACATTATTGCACTTTTGCATTGAGCTGAACCTTTTTTTTCATAATATTTAATTGGTCTTGCATTTCTTGTACCACTAATAACGACAGGTAGCTTTCCATTTTTTGTTTGAAACTTTGCACCAAATTTTTTAAGTGGTGTGATAACTCTTAAAAAATCTCTTTTTGATAAACTTTTATCTCCAATTATCTTAACTTTATTTTTTGAATGAACCAATAAACCCATAATAAGTCTTGCCAGAGTGCCTGAATTACCAGCATCTAAAGTAATATTCTTTTTATATTTAAAACCATTTACACCTAATCCAAAAATTTCACATTTATCGTTTGAAAGATTTGTTTTAACTCCCAGTTTTTTTAAACAGTTTAATGTATTTAATACATCCTCAGATTTTAAAATGTTAAACGATGTTGATTTACCCTCACATTGAGATGCAAGTAACGCCCATCTAATAGATAAGCTTTTGTCGCCTTCTATTTTTATTTTTTTGTTGAAAGGTTTAATTATACCCTTAATTGATATTGTATTATTCATAAATTAAGTGGCTAGTTTATTCTAAAAGAGTCACCAAAATATGCATTCCTAGCATTAATATCTTGAATTAGATTTGATGGTGTGCCTTGAGCAACTACTCTTCCGTTGTTAATTATTGCAGCAATATCTACACAATTTAATAAATCTCTCGCTTGATGATCACATAGAATTATTGAAACACCATCAGTATTTTGTAAATTTACTATTATTTCTTGAAGCATCTTAATAGTCATGACATCAAGTGCAGCAAAAGGTTCATCAAGTAATAGTATTTTTGGGTTAGAAATTAAGGCCATTGCAATTACTAATTTTTTTTTTTGACCACCAGATAAAAAATCAGCTTTAGTATATTTTACACTATCTAATTCAAATTTAGATATTGATGAATTTATTTTTTCTTCTCTGTAATTTTCTTTTTTAATTGTTATTTCACTTATAGCTTTAAGATTTTCATAAACTGTTAAATTATGAAAATAACCACCATACTGTGGAACAAATCCTATTTGAAATTTTTGTGCTCTTACATAAATAGGATATTTATTGATCATTTCTGTATTAATAATTATTGAACCAGTGTCTGGCTTTATCAACCCAATTACTAGGTTGAATAAAGTAGATTTTCCAGCTCCATTGGGACCAAGAAGTCCTAAAATTTGTCCTTTGTTTAATTCTAAACTAAGGTTGTCTAATATAACTTTTTTATCGTATTTAAGAGACAATTTATCAATCTTAAGAATTCTATTATCTGATTTAAAATTTTTTATTCTAAATTTTTTAATGCTAGACATTATCTCACTGATTTAATTAAAATTTTTCTGTTAGAGTTATTCATAAATATATCAATTTTTTTGGTGATCAAGTTTATCTTTATGTTGTCTGCCTCCAGAGTTCCAGTAGGACCATTGTATTTTATTTTATCTAATACTGATATGTAATTATCCACAAAATTTAAGATCATATTTTCTGCAAAAATTTCATTATTTAAATATCTAATTTGAACATTATTTTCAAAATTAGTATTATAATTGTTATTATTATAAGTAGCTTTATCAGATTTAATAAACATAGTTCTGTTTTGTTCGTCTCTTAAAATAGCTGTTACATTATTCATTAAAACTAATTCTACACCATTTCTATAAGTTATTTCACTAAGTTCTGAGGAAATTTTATACTCATTATTTTGCTCTATTCTAATTTCATAATTTAAATTTTTAATGATATTATTCTCTGTTTGATTTACTTTTTGATTTTGGGAAACTATCTTTTCATCAACTATTTCAACCACCTCATCAACTTCGTAAAAAAATTTATTATAAAAAATCGCTATGCTAATTACCAAAACAAAAATAAGAATAAGTTGTATGAACTTTTTCACTTTTTAATTTAAAAACTTAAGTATTTGATGGATATGAATAACACCAATTATTTTTTCTTTATTTCTTTTATTAAAAACACAAACACTAGTAATTTTTTTTTTATTCATTTTAGTAAGAATATCTACAATCAGTGTATTTTGATCGACAGCAAAAGGTTTTCTGGTCATAATAGATTTAATTTTTGTTTTTTCTGAAAAATTTTTCTTTTGAAGTGATCTTTTTAAATCACCATCTGTAAATATCCCTTTATTTAGTCCTTGATTATTAACAACAACTAAAAATCCTAATTTCTTTTTATTAAGAGTCTTTAATGCACTTTTAATTACCTCATTTTCATTAACAAATGGTATTTTGCTTTTAGTTAACATTAAGTCTGAAGCTGTTTTTAGTTTGTTTGCTAAACTTCCTGCAGGGTGGAATTTTTTAAAATCCAATTTACCAAAATTTTTTATTTTCATTAATGCTATGGACAATGCATCTCCTAATGATAACTGTGTTGTAGTGCTAGATGTTGGTACTATACCGTCTCCAGATTCTTCAACATTAGGAATTAATAATTTAATATTTGCTGATAAATATAAATTAGATCTTTTATTAGCAACTATTCCTATTAAAGTAATTTTGTTTAATTTTGCATAACTGATTATATTTTTAAGTTCGTTAGTGTTGCCCGAGTAACTAATTAAAATTAATATATCATTCTTTGAAATTCTACCTAAATCCCCATGTGAGCAATCATTTGCCGAAATTGAAAATGATGGAGTTCCAACAGATGATAAAGTTGCTGAAATTTTTGAGGCTATTATTCCACTTTTTCCTACTCCACAAATTATTACTTTTGATTTACATTTTGCAATCACTTTTACAGCCTCATGAAAAGAGTCTCCAATTGAGTTTTTTAACTTTTTTAATGCTTTGATTTGAAGATCAATGACGTCTCTTCCTATGATGTTAATTTTATTTTTCATTTTAATGAGACCAAATATCATCCTTAAACAATGCCAAATCTAGATCAACTCTTGTTTTCAAAAAATTCAAGCAATCTTGGTAAAGGTCTTTTCTATTTTCCCTTTCAAGAATTTTATTAAGCCCATCGTGGATTTTGTGAAGATAGATTACATCATTAGCACAGTATTTAAGTTGTGAAGGAGATAACTCTCCACCAAAATCAGAACTTTGATATTGTTTGCTAACATCAATATTCATAAATTCTTTAATTAATGTTTTAAGAGAGTGATTGTCTGAATATGACCTAGCCAGTTTAGATGCAATTTTAGTGTCTAAGATATTGTTTGTATTAGTTTTTAAATAGTGCTTGATATGAGCTAAATCAGCTCGTCCATAATGAAAAATTTTTGTAATTGATTGATCGGCCAATATCTTTACTAAATTAGGGGCTTTATAAGTAGATCTATCCAACTGAACAATATGTGCATCTAAGTTACCAGTAGAAATTTGTATGAGACACAATGGATCTCTCTTAACATTAAGTCCCATAAATTCACCATCTACTGCTATAACATTGCCTAATTTTAAATCATCTGGTAAGTCAGACTTGTGAAGTTTAATATCAATATTCATTTTTAAATATATATATATGAAACCTAAAAATTGTCTAATTTTTGGTGGTAGTGG
>MDSV01012908.1_pt1 | contig 18631 bp, 10 predicted proteins | sample 810851 | NCBI WGS metagenome assembly MDSV01 (sample SAMN05326640, study PRJNA326480) | marine metagenome | isolation source: seawater | place: Atlantic Ocean: North East | collected 2012 | reverse complement strand
TCGTCGAGCCGGTCGAGGCGCACGAGGTCCTCCATCTTGTACAGGTCTGCCTGCTCCAGCCGCAGGCCCACCTGACGACCGACGAGCAGCTCGTCGAAGGCAGCCTTCGCGGCGTCGAGCTGGCCCTGCGCCTCGGACGACAGGCCGCCGCGCTTTCGAGCCGCCTTGCCCGTCTCCACCACGGGAGGCTCGTTCTCGTCGCGCGGGAGCGGCGGCGCGGTGTCCTCCGGGGGGATCTTCGAGATGAAGGTGTCGACGCACGCCAGGGCGGCAGCCATCTCCGTCGTGTACGTCGCCATCGCGGCGTCGGTCGTCGGTCTCGGCGTGCCGCAAGGTCTGCGCGCGGACGCGAAGGCGAGGAAAAATATGCTTTCAAAATACATCACGTCGTCCGTCACCGAAACGCGAAACCCGAAACCCTCCGCGGCGCGCGAGGTCTACGCGCTACGCAGGCTGTCGATTCGACAACCCGCGCACGTTCGGCAACGGCTCGCGTAACGCCTCCGCGAGCGCCTCGCACGTCCCCACGCCCCGGTCCCCGCTCGGTCCCGTCTCGTCGTCCAGCGTCAGTCGCATGCTCGCCGCCTTCGCCGCGCACAGCGCCGTGCTCGTCGCCGCCTCCTCGCTCACCGCGCGCGCCGTCGCCGCGGCGAGCGCCACGCGCGCGTCCAGCAGGCGCGCCACCGCCGCCGCCGTCGCGAGACGCGCGGCGCGCTCGTCCGCCTCCAGGCGCGCCGCGGCGTCCTCCGCGCGGCGCGCGGCGGCGTGCGCGGCGCGCACGGCGCGCAAGTCGTCCTCGAGCCACAGCGGCGCCGCGGCGGAGGACGGCGCGCCCGTCTCGCGGCGCGTCTCGTCGTCTTCGTCCTCGTCGAACGAAAGCGCCGAGGACGAGAGCCACGCCGTCTCTGTTTCTGTTTCGAGAAGATCGCCATTCTCGTCCAACGAGACGCGCGCGGCGCTTTTCCAGGGAGAAGACGGCGACGGCGGCGCCGCCGTCGCCGCGCGGAGGACGCCGCGGCGCGCCGTTTCGTTCGGGCCGCGGCGGGTTCGCGTCGCGCCGCCGCCGACGGGCGCGCGTCGCGGTTCAGCGAACGACGCATCCTCCGCGTTCGAGAGCGCGACCGCGTCGGATCCTTCGCGCGGCGCGCGCTTCGGGCTGTCGTTCACTCTCGCGACCAGTCGGCGCAATCCGTCCTCCACCGCCGCCGCCGCCGCCGCCGAGAACGCCGCTCGCGCGCGGCGGCTCGAGTCGGGGTCACCGCCGCCGAACCGGCCGCGCGCGCGCGAAACCGCCGCCGCGGCGACGCGCGCGTTCTCTTCGCCGAGGAGAGACCCAGAAGCGCGCGTTTTCGGTCGCGTTTCGTGTCGCGCCGGCCCCGGCGTGCGCGCCATCTGCCACAGCGCGGAGGCCATTCCCGCGCTCGCGTCGTCGTCGTCGGCGGCGGCGGCGTCGTCGGCGGCGGCGCGCGAAGCGCTCGCCTTCGTCGCCGTCGCCGCCTCCGCCGGGGTCCCGAACGCGACGGGTCGCGGCCTCGGGGGCGTCGACGGCTTTTCGCGAAGAAACGCGCCCGTCGCGCTCGCACGCGCGGAAACCCGCGGCCGGTGCGCTGACGCGCGGCGCATCGCCGCGTCCACCGCGACGCGTTCGACGGCGAGCACCTCCTCGGCGACGCGTCTGCTCACATCCGGGGTCGCGCCGACGCGCGACGCAGCGCGCGCCAGCTCCTGGACCTCGAAGTCACTGATGAGCCCCCCGCCGCCGTCGTCGCGCGTGAACGCGCGCACGCGCGTGGAGGGCGCCGCGTCGCGCACGCCGGCCAGGGTCGCGCGGGGGGTCGCGAAGCGCGCGCCGACGACGTTTCGCTCGGAGGAGTCGGCATCCGGGGCTGACGAAGTCGCGCGCGAGCGCCAGTACGCCTCCTCCAGCTGGCGTTGTCGCGCCTGCTCGAGGCGGCGGTGGACATCGTTCGCCGCGAGCCGCGTCTCGCGCTCCTCCTCGGTCTCGCCCTCGCGAGGCTCCCATGGAGCGCGCGCCATGCGCCCCGCCGTGTTTCAAACTCTGCTCTCTGGGCGGTGGAAAGTGCTTTTCGCAAATTTGAGCTCGTCCGTGCTCGACTCCTCCACTGCTGGACGTTGCTCTCCGCGATTCCACCTTTTGTGCCAAGTGGTCGAAAAAAATCCACCTTCGGGGAAATTCGCTTTCGTCCGCGTCAGCACGTAACACTCGAGGTCGGATTCGCTTCATTCCCTCGCGCGCACCGCACGCGACCAGAACACGCACGGAGCTCTTCCCGCGCGTCCCGGACCGCCTCGCCGTCAAACGCGAGCCTCCCGCCACAAGCCTTTCGTCGTCGCACCAGCGTCGGCGCCGCTTCGTCGGCGTCTCATTTAAAGAAGCCTCCGCCGTTTCGTCAGATCTCGGCAACCAACTTTACCCCACGATGCAAGCCGTGACTCTGCCACCGCACGTCCTGCTGGAAGTCGCGCGACGACCGCGCCAGGCGAAGCGCCTCGGCGTCAAAATCAACGCCCCTCCCGCGGAGCCCGTCTCCGCGCCGCCTCAAGGTACGCGGCGAGACACCGGCGCGAGCGCTTCCGATCCAACGCGCTTTCTTTATTCTTCTTGCGACGAAACGCGTTGGACGCGCTTTCCCGCGGCGCCGAAGAAGTCGCCCCGCGCCGCGCGCGACCTCGACCGAGCGCTGACGTTCCCTCTTTCCGCCGCAGTCCTCGATCGAGACCTGCGCGATCGTCATATGGAGGCTGAGCGCAGACCGGCGGCTGCCCGGCGGCTCGGCCTCGGCCCCGCCCACGGCTTCATTCGAGGTGCGTCACGCGAACACAAACGCGTAACCGTCGGCGGCGCGGTCGTGGTTCCGAAGGCGAAGGAATCTGTGCCACGTCGGCGGGAAATCCGAAAATTGGCTCGGATCGACGATCGATATCCATACGGAAAAAAACGTTTCGCGCGGACGCTGACGCCTTTTCCGCGTTCTCCCCCTCGCCGTACGCCCTCGACGCCGCGCGTCCCCCTCACTCCAGCCCCGCTCCACGCCACGCCCGTCGCCGAGACCGCGGCGTACGCGATGGAGATGGAGCGCCGCCCCGCCGCGGCGCGGCGCGTGATGGACGCGCCGCGCGCGCCGCGCGCGACGCTCGTCCCCGCGTGCGACGGCTCCGTCCTCGCGTCTCTGGAGACGTCGCGTCGCGTCAAGGCGGCGCGCCGCCTCGGTCTGTTCGTTCCGACGCTCCCGCGCGACATCGAGCCCGCGGTCGAGGCTGCGGTGCCGCTCGCGCCGCCGTTCGCCAGCACCGCAGCCGCGGAGATGGAGCGGATCCGCCGCCCCCGCGCGGCGGCGAGACGCGCCGCGGGAGACGTCGTCTCCGCGCCTCCCGCCGAGAGGGTGGCGTCGTCGGCGGCTTCGCGCGGCGCCGCGCTCGCGGACACCGCGTGCGCGCGCATGGAGCGCGCGCGGCGCCCGCGCGCCGCCGCGCGCGCGGACTCGCAGGTCCGCGCGAACGCGCCGCGCTCGATTCTGCACCCCGAGCACGTCGGCGCGTTCGCGATGGCCGGCGACGCCGAGCGCGACGCCGAGCGCGCCTTTGCGGATTGGCGCTCGCACGGCGGCTGGACCGTCGGCGAGAAGGACTCCCTCGAGACGAACTCCCTCGAGATGGACGCTCTGGAGTCGTTCAAGTCCGCCGCGTCCGCGAGCCGGACGGTGCCGGAGACGGACCCGTTCGCCACGCTCGAGCGCATGCTCGAGACGCACCTGCGCGCCCCGAGCGCCGCGTCGCCGCGCGGCGGCGGCTCGGGCACGACGAGCCGCGGCGGCTCGACGCGCGGCGCGGGCGCGTACGCGGGCGCATACGCGAGCGCGTTCATGCACTCGTCGCGCTCGCGCTCGAGCCTCACCCTCAGCGGGCACGGGTCCTCCGCCAACCTCGAGCGCGAGGGGTCGACGCACCGCGGGAACGTGGTTCCCCGGCGCGTGCACTGCTCGCTCGAGGACGCCGACGTGGTGTGCCGCGCGGAGGACGGCGACGAGGTTGAGCGCGTCGCGCGCGACGGCGTCGAGGCGAAGATCGCCGCGCTCGCGGAGACGCTCGAGCGCGAGCGGCTCTCCGCGCCGCCGCCCGTATCCCGCTGACGCGCGAATAACACGCACGAAAGCCCCGGCGTCGTATCAGTCGCCGGGCCCCGTCGTCGCGCCGGGCGTCGGGCGCTTCTGTAGCGCGACGCGGTCGACCGTATCACGGCCGCGTCTTTCCTGTTTGGTCTCTTGTAACGCGCGATGAGAGATACGCACGACTCAGACGCGCAGATGCTCTGGATACTCGGACGCTCGTCAGACGCTCGTCGCTCGCCTCGCGACGCGTCTTCCCGAAAAACCAGGGTTGGATGAAAAATTCGCCGCCGCGGATCTTCGCGTCGAGAAATCTTTTCGCGAATTCCGCCGTTCAAAATCGGTTCCACCACGTCCACGTCACGAAAAGCGCTTCCCGACCTTTTTCTCCCGGTAAAACGCGGCCGTTCTATTCTGCTATTGGTCGCCGTCAAAAAGCGGGTGCTTTTTCTCGAACGTTTGCCCTCAACGGGATTGGGCCGCGACACTTCGGGTTCGCGCGCGGGTGATCCGCGGCGCCCGGCGCGAACCGCGACCGGAAGGTCGAGCGGAACACCCTAGCACGGGGTCGGACCGGTCGAACCGCGCGTGTGGTCGAGCGGGCGCACCGACACGGCCCACACCCCGCGCCGCGCGGCAGGGTTGAAAAAGGGTTGCGAGCTTTGCCCTCGCGATCAGCCGAGGAGAGGGAGGATGTTGACGGCGACCGCCCCCCCACCCACGGGCCCTCGCCCGGAGTTGTGCAGAGACTTCCTGAAGGTGCGTAACGATCAACATCGAGGCTTCGCCGCCTAGCATCGGAACCCGGCCCGCGAACCGCCCGACCGCGCGCCGCGCGCGCCGCGTTAAGGGTTGGGGGTTTCCGAAATTCTCGCGCTCCGCCGTCGCACGCGGCGGTTCGCGCGGCCCGCGCGCGCGCGCCTCCCTCGCTGACACCACTCGCCTTCCACCTCTCCTCGACCGCAGGGCGCGTGCTTCCGTGACAGCTGCCGCTACGCACACAGCGGCTTCGAGTCGACCGGCGCCGCCGCACAGGTACGCGCGCCTCAGCGCTCGCAGACGCCGCACACGCCTGTTTCCGCACTGGCTGCTGTCTGTGTGCTCGTCACCAGCTGCACGAAAACCCAGTGCCGCACCGTCGATTCCGCGCGAAACCCCGGGTCGAAGCGGTCGCCGCGCGTTTTTTCCCGCGTCTCGAGACTCACGCCGCCTTCCCGTTTCCTGAAAAAACGCCCGAAAACGCGCGCGCCGCAGGCGAACCCATCCGTGTGCCAGCCGGTGAGCCAGCCGGTGTGCCGCGACTTTCAGAACGGCCGGTGTTTCCGCGGCAGCTGTCGCTTTTACCACGGCTCCACGGACGACCTCGCGGTCGCGCAGATGGCCGGGCAGGTGCTCGGGTACGGCGGACACGGCGGGATGCCCCCCGCGCACCCTGTGCACGCGCTGCAGCGGGTCATGAGCCTGCCCAGCGGGGGGCTTCCTCCGTTCGCGGGCGCGGGAGTTCGCGGACACTCGTTCGACGCCGCGTCCGCGCTGGCGGTGGACCCGGGGATCGCCGCGTACCTCGGCGGCGCGCAGGCCAATCCCGGCTGGCCGGGGGACTCCGCCGCCGCCGCCGCGCTCGCGCTGGCGGCGACGCAGACGTCGGCGCGCGGGGGCGTTCCGGGCGCAGACCTCGCGTCGCTGCTCGCGCTCCAGAGCGCGCAGCTTCAGATGCAGCAGCAGCAGCAGCAGCAGCAGCACGGGCCGGGCTCGACACCCGCGGACCCCAACTTCGCGGCGGTGGCGATGAACCAGGCAGACCAGTGGGCGGCGGTCCAGGCGCAGCAGGCGCAGCAGGCGGCGAGCGCCGACGCCTCCGTTGGGGGCGCGGCGGCGCCGCCCCCGCAGCCGCAGACGCCAAGCCCGGCGACCTCCGGGCTGCTCTCGCAGACTCTCGGCGTAGGTGTCGGCCACGCGCGCGTGCCCGCCCCCGCGCGCGCCGGCGCCGAGAAGCGCGACCCGGTGTCGAACGGCGCGGATGTTTTCTCGAGGGAATTTTTCGGCGGCGGCGGCGGCGCTGCCGCGGGAAGCGCGCCCTCCGCGAACGGCGTCGCCGCGACGGAGAACGGCGGCGGCGGCTTTTACGGATCCAGACACGGTCTCACCGGGAACCCCATCAGAAACGCGTTGAGCGACTTTGGGCTGTGGGGCGCGCGAAACATCGGGTCCGCGGGCGAGTCGAACGGGAGCCCGGCGGAGGCGTCGCGGCGCGCCTCCTTCTCCGGCGGCCAGACGCGTCTGTCGCTGGACGGGTTCGGAGGCGGTCTGTGGGAGGACAAGAGCGGCGTCCTCGCCGCCGCGGCCGCGCGCACATCTATGGACGCCTTCTCGCGCACGAGCATGGACATCGCGAGCGGCGGTCCTCAGCCGAGCTCGACGGAGGTTTCCGTCGGCGGCGGCGGCGGCGCTTTCCTCGCGTCGTCACCGCTGGGCGTCCCGGTGAACGCCGCGAAGCTCCCCGCGGATCTCGCGGAGCCGCCCTCGTCGCGCGCGCGCTCCAACTACAGCCTGTTCTGACCGCCGCCGCGAACGCGATGCTTTTATGGTCCGTCACGAGGTTCGCCACGGTCGTGCGCGACCCGAAAGACGACCGCGTCGGCGAGCGCGAGCTCTGTACGACCACGCCGCGCATACAACACTAACACTTCTTTTGAAAGGCACAAGCCTGATTATTATCGAGCGCTCCTCACACGGCGAGGACACGAAAGGATGAGGCGCGAATGTTCACGAAGCGGCGACTACAAAACCAGGGAAATACCCGCGCAGTCGCCCTTCGTCGGGCGCCGCGTCGAGTGAACACACCGACGCGCGCGCCCGGTGCCTCGGAGTACCATCATAGCTAATCGCGACGTAGGTAAGACGCCTCCTCCTCGGGAGCGCGCGAAACGTGCGGTATTTATAATAATACGTATCATTTTCATCATCTGCAAGCGCGTCTCTCCGTCCCGAGCGTCGAGTGAGCTTCGAAGTCGAGCGTCACGGCGCGCGGTGAAGAGTGAAGACTGAAGGACGATGCCGTCGTCGCGCCGAGGCTCGCTTCGAATGGTATGTATAAAAGCAGCTATACGAGTCGACGCTCGACGCCCCGCGCTCCCCTGAAAGAATCACTCCACCTTGATGGCCTGCACCGCGGTGTGGTCAATCTGCACGGACGGCCCCATGGTGGAGGCGATGTACATGCTCTTCCAGTAGATACCCTTGGCGCCCGGGGGACGGTTGGCGTCGATCGCATCGACGATCGCCTTCATGTTCTCCAACAAATCCGCGGCGGTGAAGTTGAGCTTGCCGAAGGGCACGTGCACGATGCCCTGCTTGTCCGCCCTGAACTCAACCTTCCCGCCCTTGAACTCCGAAACCGCCTGCGCGACGTTGGGGGTCACGGTGCCAGCCTTGGGGTTGGGCATCAGACCCTTGGGGCCCAGCGCACGCCCGAGCTTCGCCGCCTTGGGCATCATGTCGGGCGAGGCGATAAGCAGGTCGAAGTCCATCATGCCACCCGCGATGTCCTCCACCAGGTCCTCGGCGCCCGCGAAATCGGCCCCCGCCTCCTTCGCCGCGGCGATGGCGTCGCCCTGGCACAGCACCGCGACGCGCACCGTCTTGCCGGTGCCCTTGGGCAGTGCCACGGTCGCGCGGAGCTGCTGGTCGTTGTACTTGGGGTCGATGTTCAGGCGGATGTGCGCCTCCGCGGACTCGGGAAACTTCGCCGTGGCGTTGTCCATCATGAGCTTGATGCCGGCGGCGGGCTCTTGCGGCGCCATGCGTCCGGGAACGGAAGCCTGCGCCTTGCGGAAGCGCTTGGACTGCTTCGCCTCCTTCGACGTCTTACCGTCCTTGCGGGTGGCGCGCTGTTCGTCGAGCGAAGAGGGGGGTGGACGGGTCAGACGACGGGTCGCGAAGAGGCGCGCGGTTGATTTTATCCACACTTTTTTGAGGTTCGAGGGCTTTGGTTCGCGGGAGATTTCCGAGAGACGCGCGCGGAAAGCGTCGGGGCACGCACCACCGGGGGGGTCCACTCCATCTCTTCGTCCTCGACGGCGGTCTCGAGCTCCGCGAAGTCGAGGCCAGCCGCGAAAACACCCAGGCTCTGTCTGCCGCCTGCGCTCGTGGGTGGAGAAGTACGGGTACGGATGACGTCAGAGGATTGCGGGATGAGGGAGCGACGGAAGCCCTAGCCTTTGAGGTTTTCCCGTGACGCGCGCGCGCGACGAATGCGACCGCCGAGCGACGCTTCCGGCGCCGCTCGCGCGCCGAGCTCGACACCATGCGGCGTTGAACCGAGAAAACATGCGGATGTGCGCGAGCGTTCGCGCGTACCCTTGCGCATGGACATGGACACCGGCGCCTTGAGGCCACCGACGCGCGCCACCGCGTGCTTGGCCGCGACGCGACGCACGCCCGCGACGCGCTGCGCCTTCACGGCCACCACCATGTTCGCGGTCACGTTGAGAGCCGCCATCGTGCGTTCAACTGACGAAAGCCGACCTTGGGTGTTCGTCGAGCTGCGCGTGCTTCGCGTCAGCCGGGAATGGCGCCGGGCCGGCGCGCACGCTCGGGACACCGTGAGCGAAACGCGCGAGATGCGACGCGAAGCGCTATCCATTTTTTTGGGAGGTGATTTCATGGGCCCATAATAGGGTAGGTGTGTAGGTATTTAGTCTGACGCGAATGCAAAAAAGCGTCGGCTCGGCGTGACCGAGATCGAGCCGAGCGTGGCGTGGCGAAAAGCGCCGAGACGAAGCCGACGGACGGCCCGAAAGGAACTTCGGTCTTTTTCCTCGGGACGCGTCGATCGCACTGTACGGCGCGCGACAGGCCGTGACACTCGAGGGTCGAGAGAGGACTCGTCCGCGGTGAACGCACGCACGCGGGTGGCGTGCTGTTCGTGGACGCGCGTGGAAGCGCGTTTGGTGGATGCCCGCGAGCCTTCCGGTGGCGTCTCTCGCTGCGCCCCCGCGCGATTTTATTTATCCTTTCCGCCACCGGCGCGGGCGGCACGGCTCGGTGAGGCGCGCGGGAACGGGTGTCCCCGCGGGAAGGCGTCGAGACGTTATCATGGGTGCGGTGTGCGGCACGCCGAACGCGGCGTCCGCCGATGCGGAGGTGAACGTGGCGGACGCCGCGCGACCCGCGCTGAGACCCATCCCTCCCTGCGAGACCGGCGACAAGACCGTCGTGGCGCTGGGGAAGTTCGACGCCATGCACCGCGGCCACCGCGAGCTCGCGCGCGCGGCGGCCAAGATGGGCGCGCCGCACCTGGTGTCCTTTGGGGGCATGGCGGAGGTGCTGGGCTGGGCTCCGAAACTCGCCGTCGTGGCGGAGACGGACCGCGCGCGCGTCCTGGCGACGTGGGCCGAGGTGTGCGGCGGGAAAACCCCCGGGGAGGTGGTGGTGCCGTTCGCGGACGTGCGGCGCATGCCGCCCGAGGCGTTCGTGGCGTTCCTGAAGGACACGCTGCACGTCTCCGGGATCGTCGCCGGCTCGGATTACCGGTTCGGGTTCAAGGCGGCGGGCACCGCGGAGGCGCTCCGGGCGATCGGCGAGGCGATGGGGCTGGACGTGACCATCGTGGACCTGCTCCCCAGCGGGGAGGACGACGCGAACGCCGCCGCCGCCGAACCGGAAGGCTCGCGCCTCGAGGAGAAGGACGCCACCGCGCAGGTCTCGAGCACGCGCGTGCGCGCGTGTCTCGCCGCGGGGGACGTCGAGCAGGCCGCGCGGCTGCTCGGGCGGCCGCACCGATTGGTGCTGGACGCGTCGGAAACGAACGCGGAGGAGACGACGGCGACGACGGCGACGCGCGCGTTCCCTCTGCGCGCCGCGCGGAACCAGTACCCCGCGGTAGGGACGTACGAAGGCGAGTTCCCCGCGGCGAAGGCAAACGGTGAACGGATTCGAGTGGCCGTGGAAGTCACGGAGACGGACGTCGCGGTGACCGCGCCGAGCGCAGACGACCTCGCGGCGTTCGCCGGCGAGATCGAATTCTTGAAGTCGAAAACGCGGTGAACTTTTTCGCCGCGCTCGTGTACCGGCAGACCGGCGCCGGCTCCGGAAAACTTTTCCGAGCGTGGACGGTATTACCCTGTCGTGCGTGTCGAGTCGCACGACAGAGTCCGCGGAGGCACTCGCGGTTTCTCGCGAGAGAGACGTTCGAGAGACGACGCGCGTCATCGCGCGCGACGCGACGCTCTACGCGAGCGGCCGGTTTTTGTACCCCCCTCCACGAAAAAAAACACGCTCGTCTCCTCTCAGCGTTCGCTCCGCGATGTTTGTTGGAAATACAAGGAACACGCCCGAGCTCACCGCGAGGCACGGCGGCACCCACCTTCGGCTGTTCCGAGAACACCGACCGACCGGCGTATCAGATATCGATTCGCGCGCGCCGCCGATTGGTTTCGTGCCACGTGCCTCTCCGAAACGTCTAGGGACACGCCGAGCCGCCGCACTCAGTGGCTCGCGCGCGCTCGTGCTCCGCTATGCCCAAGTCGAAGAGGACTCGAGGCGCGACGAACCGTCGCCGCGACGCGGACGCCGCGCTGGTCTCTCTCGAGGGACCCGACGAGGGGGTCCGCACGCGCAGCGGCGCGGTGGTGGCGCCTCCCGAGACCTCTCACGGTCGCGTGTCTGGGCGCGCGCCCTCCCCCGCGCCCGGGGGCTCGCACCCCTCACCGCCTGCCACCGTGGAGACGGACGAGAAGAGGACCCGGTCCCCGTCCTCCCCGGGCCCCGCGGCCGAGGCGACGGCCGCGGCGAGCCCCCCGGAGAGACACGCCACGCCTTCGTCCTGCGATACGACCAAGCGCGTGGACCGACGGCCTGACCGCGGGCAGGACTCGCGGTCCCGAGAAACAGACGCGCCAGCCTCGCCCACGCACCAGACGCTCGCGCGAGACGCGCCGGCGTTCGACGGCTCGGCCAAGACGCGCACCGTGCGGTTCTCGCGCCACGTGCACGGTACGCCGCGGCACGCGCGACGCCACGCGCGTCGAGGACGTCGAAACCGAGGAAAGACCCGAGAAACCGCCTTGGATACGCGCTTCCACGCCGACGCGCCTGAAAACGTCTTCGCTAAAAAAAAAATCTCCCCCCCGCGTCACCGTCTCGGAGCGCAGGGTTCCGGTTCACGAAGGCGGAGCGCGGCTTGCTCGTGAGCGTTTTCGAGCGGTTCAACGGCAAGACCCCGAGCCGCGACGTGTGCGATGATATCGCGCGCGCGTTCACGCGCTCGCCCGTGCGCGACCCGACCCGAAGGGCGCTCGCGCCGGGACCCGACGACGAGCGCGCGAAAGGAGCGGCGCCGCCCGTCGCGGCGGCCCGCGAGGACTTTGCCGGATCGAGTTCGGCGCCGGCGACGGCGTCGCCCTCTCGGGTTCTTCTCCCCGACCCGGCGGAACCTCTCCGGTCCGCCGCGCCGGCGGAGTCCGCCGACGGCCTTCCCCTCGCGTCCTCGCCCTTCCGCGGCGCGGCGTGGCGCGACGCGGCGCGCGCGCGCGCGAGACTCTCGGCGAGAGGACGCGAGGACGGCGAGCCGCGCGGAAGTTTCGGCGGAAGTTTCGGCGGCGGGGAAGCGGGGGCTCTGGATCCGCCCGTTTCCGATCCGCCGACGCGCGCCGAGGCGCACCCCGACGAGGGCCTCGCGTTCTTCGCGCCCGCGGAGGCGCCCGAGGAAGTGTGGGCGGACGCCGTCGCGGACGCGACGGGCGAGAGCGCCGACGGCTCGTCGCGCGGCGACGAGACGAAGAGCCTCCTCTCTAGGGTTCTAAACCCTCGCTTAGACGCGGAGCGTCGAGGCGGCGCGTCTCGGACGCCGAGCCGCCTCGACGCGTTCGTCGGGAGCGCGTCGAGGCTCGAGCGGCTCGAGCGCGCGCTCGACGTCGCCGCGTGGCAGCCCGTCGGCACGTCCCTGCACGTCGGCGAGCGCGCCGAGACGGCGACGCCGCCGCGCACGCGGCGCGTCTCCTCGCCGTCGCCGCCGCCGCCGGCGGCGGACCCCGCGCCCGCCGCGCCGTACCTCCCCGAGACGCCCGGCGTGCTGGCGTCGGAGGACAACGGCGTCGAGCGAATCGCCTCGGAGCGTCGCGGGGCTTCCTTTTTCCCGAGGCCCGAGCCGGACGATGAGACCCTGAACCCCGCGTGGAGCGGATCGGAACGAGGCGCCGGCGAAAGCTTCGCGTCCGGCGCGGCCGGCGCGGCGCGAGACGAAGCCCCCGAGTTCGGCGGAGGCGCGCTCTCGACGTCCTTTCGCGGCGCGGCGCGCGGCGCCGTCGTCGACGACGACCGCGCACGTCTCGGCTTTGCCGGGCTCCCCCTCGCCGCCGCGCTCGCGCCTTCGCCCGCGTACGCGCCGGGCGTTTCGCTGGAGGACCTCGTGCGCGAGAAGGATGATGACCTGTCGGCCGCGCTGGCGCTCGGCGCGCGCACCGGGCGGTGGCTCCCGCTCGCCGCCGCCGGAGGCGGCGGGCCGGAGCCCGGGACCGCCGCGCCTTCCTCGGCGGCGCAGGCGGCGATGGTGGCGAGCGCGGCGGAGGAGCTCGGCGACGGCGAGGCGCACCCGGTGACGTGGAAGCAGATCAAGACCTGGTTCGAGAACAGGCGCATGACGCAGAAACGCATCAAGGAGGGCATCGCGCGGCCGCCGCGCCGGAACAACAACGCCCACCCCGCGCCCGAGCCCGAGCCCGACGCGACCGACGCCGCCGTCGCGAAGGGCGAGGCGAACCGTCGCGGGAAACCACCGAGGGTTCCGGCTTCGAAGCCCCGCGCGACGCCCGCCGAAAAGCTCTTCGCGAAAGCCTCCGCTTCGAGAAGCGCGAAGAGCCCCGAACCCGCGTTCGTCGCGACGGCTCGCGGTGCGGACGCGGCCCGGGACCCGCCGCCGGCGCGCCGCTCCCTCGACGAGACGCGCCGCGACGCGGCGGCGCGGCCCGGGGCGAAGCGCGCGCGAACCGACGCGAACGCTTCGAAAACGTCGCTCGGCCTCCCGGCCCGCCGCTCGCTGGATCTGGACCGCGCTTCGCTCGACGCGGCGGCAGCCGCCGCCGCCGCCGCGGAGGACCTGCACGCGTGCGACACGGCGTGGGGCGAGCCGTCCTCCGCGCTGACCCGCGAGATGTCGTGGGCGGACATCCACGAAGCGCTCGCCGGCGCGGAGCGCGCGCGAAGAAGCGTGCCCTGAAGACGAAGAGACCTTTTTTTTTCCTCGCGACGAACGGTTCGTTCGTTGAAGCGCGGACGACGGTCGTTCAGCGTGATTCCAACGCGGCACGCCGTCAGTTGTAACACCACGCACGCGCGTCGTGCCCCACCCGTGGCGAACGGACGCGCACGTCTCGATCCGCTCAAATCTCGTCTCGCAGAATCGCTTCGCGCTTCTCGCGCATGACGCGCCCCATGTGGAACAGGTTGTGCGTCGTCGCCAGCGTCACCGCGTGGGGCTCGTTCGCCTTGAACAGGTGGTGCAGGTACGCGACCGAATGCGACGCGCACAGCGGGCACGGGCACTCCGAACACGGCGGCGCGAAATTCCGGGCGTTCTCCGCGCGGAGCACGTTGAACGACCCCTTTCCCGAGAACGTCATAAGCCGCCCGTGCCTGGCGTTGCGCGTCGGGAAGGTGCTGTCAAACGTGTCCACGCCCAGAGGCACGGCGCCGTCGATCGACGGCACATCGCCGATGCCGAGCAGGTGGTTGGGTCGGTCCTTCGGCATCAGAGGCATCAGAAACGTCAGAAGCTCGATGAGCTCCTTCGAGTCTCTGCCCAGGCTTCCCCCGATCGCGAACCCGTCGAACGGTAGGCTCGACAGGTACTCGACGCTCATCCGCCGCAAGTCCCGGTCGACGCCGCCGTGCACGACGGCGTACATGGCTTGTTTTCTTTTATCGCTGAGGTGCGCTTTGAGGCTCCGCGCTTCCCAGCGGTGGCTCATGTACACCGACTTTTTCAAACTCAAAGAGTCTATGGCGTAAGGGGGAAGCTCATCCAAGGGGATGATGATGTCCGCTCCGAGCGCCTTCTGCGCGGCGACGGAGGACTCCGGGGTGAGTGCGACGTTGCGCCCGTCGCGGTAGGAGCGGAACTGCACGCCGGCTTCGTTGGTCCGGATGAGTAAACCGTCGTTGCCCTTCTGCTTGCTCGGGCGGCGCGACTTCATCTCGCGGGCGTCCGCCTCGTTCGGGCGCGCGAGCGAGAACACCTGGAACCCGCCGCTGTCGGTGATCAGGGGCGCGTCGCGGCCGATGAACGCGTGTAACCCGCCTGCCTCCGCTACCAGCTCCGGTCCGGGCTGTAACATCAGGTGGTACGTGTTCGCGAACATCAAATCCAGTCCGGCGTCGCGCAGAACCGAATGCGGGACGTGCTTCAACGCGCCCATCGTGCCCACAGCGACGTACCCGGGTGTGTCAATCGTGCCGTGGGGCGTGTGGATGCGACCCACGCGCGCGGCGGACTTGGAGCTCCGGTGAAGCACCTCGAACCTGAAGTGCTCGTTCCCGGCGTACACGGGGAACTCGGAAGCGTCCGGGGGAGGCGTGAACGGCCTGAACCGGCGGTCGCGGGGAGGCAGCACGCCGGGAACGGGTTTCTCGGGGGCGGCATGTGAAGGCGTGCCCGCGCCGACGGAGGCCCGCGCGGCACAGGACACGCGCGGGCGCCAACCCCGCGCGGGCGCCGACGCGGAAGAGCCGCGCATCCCGCTCTGATGAACGCTGCGCTTTTTGCACTTTCGAGTTCGGAAGTGTCGGCCGCTTGCAAACCGCGTTGCGACAGGTCCGAGAAACTTTCCTCCGAGACGTCGAGCGTCTTTGTCTGCCGTCGCCTCACCTTGCCAAGGACCACACGCGACCGCGCGCGACAAAGTCGACGAGCGTCGTCGTTCCGACAGGCGCGTGGAACGGAGCGCCCTCCGCCGGCGACACCGCGTGCGCTCGAACGCTCCCGTTTCCCGCATCCGCGCTCATCAGACGTCTCGACGCTGGTTTCGACGGAACTCCGCCGGTCGTCATCGCGGACGACCACCCGCGCGGAGGAGATGGACAGCGATGCCGTGACCGAAGGGGAGGCGCCGCGCGCCGTCGGCGACGCGAACCCCCCCGATGGGAAGGTACGACGCGTTCGGTGCCGCGTTTCGTCTTCCGCGGCGGGCCGAACGGCTCGCCGCGGAAACGCGCACGCGGGGGGTACTACCGCCGGGAGGCTCGTTCCGCGAATCTCCGTGCGCTTCGCCTGGCGTTCGCCTCCTGACCCCGCCTTCGTCCTCTTTTCCCCGCAGACCGACATGACGCCGCCGCCGATCGACGCCAAGGCGAAGCGAATCCGGCGGCGCGGCGGCCTTCTGCCTCCCCCAGCGCTGCACGAGCTCATCGAAGCGAGCCCTCGTTCGGGTGGCGAACGCGACCGCGCCGAGACGAGCGACGAAGCCGCCGACGCGCGGGCGACGCGAACGGAGACCGCCGCGACCGCGGCGACCACCGCGACGGCGTCTTCCGATTTGGAAAACACGCCGAACATTTCCGAGAAGGTTTCCGAGGAGGTTTCCGGTTCGAGCCCCGGGCGTGGCACAGCGGCGGGGGAGGACCCCGCCGAGGTCCCCGAGCTCGCCGGCGTTGCCCGCCGCGACGACAAGAAGACGGCGGCGGCGCGCGACGACCACGCGGCGCGGACGTCGTCTTCCGCCGAGGGAACCGCGCAGGACTTCGAGTCGCGCGTCGCTGAGGCGGTCGCAGAGGCGCTCGAGACGAAGGACGCCGAGGCGCGAGCGCCGAAGCGGAAGGACGTAACGGAAAAAGAAGCGCCCGGGCGCGCGGAGGCGGCGCGGCGAGAGGCGGGAGGCGCCGCCGTTCGCGCCGGCGCGCGCGCGAACGCGAAGCCGAGCGCCTCCTGTCGACTCGCGTCTCGCGAGACGGACGGGTTTCGGCGAGAGATCGACGGGCTGAAGAAGGACCTGGAGAAGCAGAAGGAGCGGTGCGCGTCGTTCGAGGCCAAGTTCAAGGCGGCGGCGCGCGAGCGCGCCGCGGCGACGACGGAGAAGGCGGACGTCGAGAAAGCGCTGCGGCGCGCCGAAGCGAAGGCGGATGCCGAGTCGAAGCTGAGCGAGCGCAGGGACAAAGCGTCGGAGCAGAAGCACGAGCGCCTCGCGACGCAGCTCGAGGAACGCAAGAACGCGTGCGTTTCTTTGGAGCGAGAGACCCGCCGACTGACCGCGCTCGCGAGTCAAGCCGAGCGCGATCGCGACGACGCGCGAAGGGCGCGCGACGCAGCCGACGAGGCGCTCGAGCCGCTCCGTGTGGCGCTCGCCGAGGCGCGACGCGAAGAGGAGACCGCGAACCAGCGCGCCGATCAGGCGGCCGAGGCCGCGGAGACCTCCGCCGCGGACGCCGCCTCGATGCGCGCCGAGATGCGCACGCTCGACGCCGTGCGCTGCGAGCTGGAGGAGGCGCGCGCGGAGGCGGAGGCGGCGACGGCGGCGCGCATCGCGCGCGACGGCGTCGTCGGCGCGGAGCTGCGCGACGCGCAGAGGAGACTCGCCGAGTGGTGCGCGTCGAGCGCGGAGACGGACGTGGAGCTGGAGCGAGTGAAGGAACAGCTGAGCGCGCGCGTGAGTGAACTCGACGCCTTGACTGCTGAGAACGAGGCGCTGCGGGAAAAGCGCGCCGCCGCCGAGACGGACGCCGCCGACGCGCGCGCGGCGCTCGCGAAAGCCGAGGCGGAGCGCGACGCGGTCGAGGCGGAGCTGGCGCGGGCGCGCGCGGCGAACGAGGGACGGCCCGACCGGGAGGAGGCTCTGGAGGCTCTGCGGCGGACGCTCAGAGACACGGAGACCGCGCTCGCGGCTTCGCGCGAAGAGACCGCGGCGCTCTCCGCTTCTTTCCGCGAGACGGAGGGCATCCTGGAGGAGGCGGTGGGCCGCGCCGAGGAGGAATCCCGCGCGCGCCACGCGCTGGAGCTGGCGCTCGCCGCGCGGGCGAAAAGCGGCGAGCAGGAGCCTTCGCGTCTGGCGGCGCTCGAGGGTGATCTGGCGCGGGAGCGACGTTCGGTCGCGGAACGCACCGCCGAGCTGGCCCACCTGGAGCGCAGAGCCGTGCGCGCGGAGGACCGGCTGCGCGAGACGGAGCGCCAGCTCTCCAAGACGCGCGCGGAAGCCGCGGTGGGCGTCGCGCTCTCGGCGCCGCCCCGCGGGACGGGGCCGTTCGCGAAAGAGTCCGCCGCGGACCGAGCGCCGCCGGAGGGCGCTCGCGGAGAAGGCGCCGTCGTTCCCTCTTCGGAGACGACACGCCTCGAGGCTTCGACGCGCGATGACGCGTCTTCCCTGCGTCTGGAGCTCAAGGCGCGCACGCGGCAGACGCACAAGCTGCAGGAGGTGTGCGCCGGGCTGAAACGACGGTTCGTCGAGGGCGGGGGCTCGGCGAGCGCGTTCGAGCTGGGCAAAGATGTGTGCGAGGCGCGCTACGAGCTCAAGGCGTGCGAGCAGAAGCGCCTCGCCGAGCGCGATCGCGCGGAACAGCTCGCGCGGGAGCTGGAGAAGGCCAGACGGGCGTTGGCGACGCTGGAGACGACCGCAGGCGCGGGGGTGAGCCGGGCGTCGGGCTTGGCGGCGCGCGCGGTCAACTCCGCGGCGCGCCGAGCCGAATCCGGCGGCGAGGGGAAACAGACAAACGGCGCGCGCGGCGGCGCGATGATGATGAGGGGGACCGAGAACGCGGCGTAGCGGCTTCCGCGCGCGCGATTTCGAAGCTGCGGGGCGTTCGAGAACGTTGCGATAGAACCATAGACGTGTGACGACGCGAACGGAGCGCACCGCGCGTCCCGCGACGACGGGTTCCCCTCGCTCGCGCGCTCGAGCGGATTTTCTCTCGTTCAAGTCGTGAAACGACAGCCGGCACCCCGGTTCCGACCGTTCGGCGGTGCGGTGTCGCCGTCCGAGCGCGTTCGGCGCCGGTTTTCGGTCTCGGAGGCTCGTTATGGGTGTGTCCAGCCTTGAGAGCGCGCTCGGTCGCCTTCGATGCCGGCATCCTCGGTGGACATGGCCGGCGAAGGGGGCCCGGAGGTCGCGGATTTCGAATTCTTCATTTTCATTGAACGACGAAATCTCGATTCGAGTCTCTTCGAGACGAACAGATGAGGCGCGAGAGAGTGAGCGAAGGGCGTTCACAGAGGCGCGCGCCTATGGCGAGGGGTGATACTGTGTTGTGTTGTTTGTCTTCGTTCTTCTCGGGTGTGGTGGTGATTATTTATCACCATTGGTACGGGCGCCGACAAGCAGTCACCTCTTGTTGTTTTTAGATGCTTCGGAAGCGCGAGACATTTAAGCCTTGGACTTCTTGGGGAGGAGCACGGAGTGGATGTTGGGGAGGACACCACCGGAGGCGATGGTGACGGTGCCCAGCAGCTTGGAGAGCTCCTCATCGTTGCGTATGGCCAGCTGGATGTGGCGGGGCACGATGCGGGTCTTCTTGTTGTCGCG
>MDSV01230469.1_pt1 | contig 18635 bp, 7 predicted proteins | sample 810851 | NCBI WGS metagenome assembly MDSV01 (sample SAMN05326640, study PRJNA326480) | marine metagenome | isolation source: seawater | place: Atlantic Ocean: North East | collected 2012 | reverse complement strand
CTTTCGAGTCGGAACGTTTCGTCTCCTCTCAGACGAGAACGACTTTCCGATGCTCCGGTGATCGCGACACGCGCCGCGGCCGGCTCCCCGAACGCCCCGCCGCTTAGCACGCGCGGCGAACCGATCGGGGGGTTCCGAACGGCGCGCGAAATTCTTTGACGTTGTTACGGAAAGGAAACCTACCGGAGGTATCAGATATCGCATTTTGGAGCTCGCTCGTCACAACTGTTTCGTCCAGTCCACCGGTTCCCACGCGTCCAGGAACGCGTCCATCTCCCGCTTCAGCGCCGCCGGCGGCAACGCGCGTTTCTTGGCGCCGCTCGCGTTTTCGGGCAGACCCAGCAGCCCGACGAGCACGTCGCGCCCGAAGTCCTTGTTCCATCGCGTCTCGTCGTCCACGACGTGCGCGAACCCGCCCCGCATGTTGAACTCGACGTGGAAGTACGGGAAGTTATCGGGGATGCTCTGGCGCAGACCCTTGGGCGGGGCCGTGCTCAAACACCGTTTGCCCGCGTGCGTGCTCCACTCGCTCTCGCTCTCGTCGATCGCCTTCTTGAAGTACGCGGGCGCGTCGGCGGCGACGCGCGACGGAATCGGCACGCACTCCACGCGTCCGTGCGACGAAGCGGAGGCGGTGGACGCGAACGAAGCGCCTCCTCCGCCGCGACGACTTTTCCCGACGGCGTTTCCCGCGACCGAGGGACCCGACGACGATTCGAACCTCGACCCTAAACCGCCTTGGGCGTGCATGATGTCCCCGCCGCCGGATCCCCCGCCGCCGTTCCAAACGCACGTCTCCAGGAAACACGCCTCTTTGCCCTGCGCGGCGAACATCTTCGTCAAGCACTTCTTGAAGTTGCGCATCTCCTCCCACGTCTGCTCGTCGCAGGCGCGCGAGCCGCGGCAGTGCGCGATGGGCGCGATCACGCAGTGCCCGGGCACGAGCCGCCCGCTCGCGGGGAGCATCAGGTACGCGTGGTTGCCGTACGCCACGTGCAGGTGCTTCAGGGGCTTCCGCGGGTTATCGAGGCACAGCGCGCAGCTCGCCAACTTCAGCCGCGACCGCTCGTACTCGGCGACTTGCCGCTGCCTCGCCTTCTCCTGCTGCTTCGCGTGGCTCTGTTTCTTGTCGCGCTTCTCGTACATCTCCAGGCCGAGATCGTTGTCGTACTCGTCGTCCACCGCCTCGTCGCGTTCGCGCTCGGTCTTCGATCCCTTGTACCGTTTGTCGCTCGCCACGTTTTGAAAAAAGTTGGCGTCGTAGTCGTCCAAGGCGCCGCCGCCGTGTTTCTCGGCGGCGACCAAGTCGCGAAGCGTCGCGCCGTCGTCGTCGCGGTAGTACCGCACCTTCTCCTTCGTCTCCGGATCGAAGCGCTGCGTGGTTTTCGGCGCGCGGCGGACCGCGCCTTCCGCGGAAGCCACGCCGCCTCGAAGCGTGGTGGCGCGCCCGAACGCGCCGGGCGCCGCGCGGCCCTCCTCGTCGACCAAAGGGAGCCGAGCCTGAGCGTTCGGCGCGTTCGGCGCTTCGTCGGCGCTCGCGGCGGTTTTCCGGGATCCCATCAGCTTCGCGCGGAGCGCCGCGGCGGCGGACACGTTCGCCGACGGCGCACCGGACGCGCGCGCGTTCGGTGCCACCCCGGCGCTCGCGCGCGAAGGCTGCGCGCGGAGCGTCTCGGACCCCGCGCGGGGACCAGAGGACGGAAAAGCGTCCTCGTTCGCGCTTTCGTTTCTCTTCGCCTCGTCTTCTCCGCGTCTCTCCTCCGTTCTCTCGTGCGTCGCCGCCGCGGCCGTCGGGCCGCTCGCGGCGCTCGCCTTGGCGAAGAACGACCCATCCGACTCGAACGCGTTGGCCGCGCGCGCCGCCGATGCGACCAGCCGGCGGTCCTCCGTGCGAAAGCCGGCGAACGCCGAGGTCTCGCCACCGCTCGGCGCCGCGGCGCGCGTTCCCGCCGCGACCCGGCGGTCGCTGGCGCCGGGCCCCGCCGCCGCGCCCAGCCCCGGGGGTTTGCGCATGCGCGGCGCGTCCAGCCTGGCGCGGTCGTCGGCGTTCCCACGCGCCTGAGCTTTCGCCGCGCGCGCGATGTCCTCGTCCGCCAGCGGTCGCTCGAGACGGTCCCTCGGCCGCTTTTTGTCGGCCCGCGCGCCCGCGCCGCCGCCGTCGGGAAACTCTTGGGACACAGAGTTTGGGAAACTCTTGGGACACTCGCGCGCGAAGTGTCCCTCCTCGCCGCACCGGAAACACCCGGAACGCGCGTCGTCGCGTCGCGCGTTCTTGAGGTGCGCGTTTTTGTTCGCGGCATTCCCGCCGATCGAGTCCACCAAGTCGGACACCGAGCCCCACCGGTCACTGACCACCTCCGCCAAGGATCTGCCCTCCTCCGCGGCGCGTTCTTTGGCGCGGCGGAGCGCCTTCAAGCGCCAGCTCGCGCCTCCGTCGCCGACGCCGCCCGACGCGCCCGCGGTGAGCAGAGCGTTTTTAGTCTCGGCTTTCGGCGACCTTTCGTTCGGCGCCGACGAAACGTTCGGCTTGAACCCGTCGCCCCCGTTCGCCCAGTGCGGGTTGAGCTCGCGCTCGGCCGCCACCGCGGCGGAGCGCGCAGCCGCCTCCTCGCGCGCGACGCGCGACGACGATCTCGGGTCGCGAGCCTTCGCCGCCTCCTCGCCGAAGGACGTGCCGGAGGTCATCCAGTCCTCGCGGGCGCTCGGAGCCTCCGCCGGCGCGGAGGATGGGACCGGGACGTCCCTGGGAACGCCATCGCCGCCGGAGGTATCGCGCGGCTCGGAAGACCTCTCGCGTCTGTCCCGGTCGTCGTCCGAGGCGTCATCGGTCGACGACCCGCCGCCACCGCCGTGGCGTTTTTTGGAATCCTTCCTCTTCTTCTTCTCCTTCTTCTTGTCCCGCTTCTTGTCCCGCTTGGCTTCTCTCCTTAGCTCCCGCTCGGCGTCCGCCTTGCTCACGATGGTCACGCCGGACAACATCGCGGCGCGCGCGGACCGGACGCGCGGCGTTCGAGTGGAGGCGAGGGTGCCTCCGAACGATTAAATGTTTTGCGCGTCGCGCGAAAAACATCAGGCATTTGTGCCACTCGCCAGGGAAATCGCACGTCGCGCTTTCGACTCGTGTCGTGTGACGATCGAACTCAGATCTGACGGTCGCTCTGTCCGCACATCGTGACGATGGCGGAGGACGACGACGATGAGCTGCTGCAGATGGTGCGTCCCGCGCGCGTTTCCCGCGTTTCCCGCGCGCGAGCCTCCCGAAACGCTCGCGCGCGCGCCGTCCGCGCGCCCCGCGAACGCGCCGTCTTCTCCTTTCTTCCGAGCGCCCGGTCGATCGCGCGTCGAACTAACATCGCCTCGCACGCTCTCCAGGCGCTCGCGATGTCGCTGCAGCAGGCGAACGCGCAGCAGCGGGGCGCGGGTTCCGGCGACGGGGCGGACGCAGCGGGCGGCTCGGGCGAGCCGAGACCTTCGCGCGCGGGGAGGGACCTCACGTCGCCCGCTTCACGCGCGACCGAGCACAAACGCAGGCGCACGTCGGGTGAGGCGAAGGATCCGACGGATCCGCGCGAGACCGACCGAGACGCCGCGGCGGACCTGGAAGAGGCCATTCGCCGATCGCTGCGGGACGTGAAAGACCCTAGCGACCCTGGCGACGCGCGTCGAAGCTCCGGTGCGGTGCCGGGAACCGAATCGGCTGGCGAACCGAATCGCGCGGTCCCGCCGACCGCGCCGCCGCCGGCGACGTCGATGGCCGTTGACGCCGCCGCGCTCGCCGCCGCGTTCGCCGGGGCCTCCGCCGAGACTGGATACCCGTACGGACCGGACTCGGGTCGCGCCGGCGCGCGGAACCAGCAGAACCAGCGGGAACTATATCCGGACGACGCGCGAAAGAACAATCGCGAGGGCGGCGAGACGACGACCGCGAGCGGCGTCGCCGTCAGCCGCCCCGCGCTCGCGAGTTCGCCGGCGGACGAGGCGTGGTGGCGCATCGACGACGACGACGACGGCGACGACGACAAATCGGTCCCCGCCTCGGCGACGTGTCCCGACCCGTCCGCGGCGTGCGCGTTGCTCACGGAGCTCTTGGGGTGCGCCGTCGCGCACGCGGACGCGCGAACGCCCGGGACGAGCGCCGGGATACCGCTTCCGATTCCGTTCGTCGGCGGTTTTTTTTCCGTCTCCAAACGAGTCCTCGACGCGAGCGCGACTTTGGCGGCGGTGCACGCCAGAGCGGTCGCGAAGTCGCCGGCGAACGCCGTTCTGAACTCCACGAAACGACCGCCGAAACCGATCGTCGACGCCGACGATAAGGACGACGCGTGGTCCTCCCGCCTGGCGACGCTCGTTCGCGCGTCGTGCGCCGCGAAGCTGATGGCGTCTCTGGAGGACGACGGCGACGACTTGTACTTCGAGGGCGGGCGGCACAGGACGGCGTTCTTCGCGTGGCTCGGCGCGGAAGCGTTGAAGCGCGACCCCGCGGCGGACGCGAGCGTCGCGCGTTTGCTGGAGGACATGCTGGACATGTGCGTCGTCTCGCCGAGAGCCAGACGCGCGTGGCTCGACGTTTTGCGAGCCGCGTTCGCGTACGCCGCGAGCGCGAAGCTCGACGCCGTGGACGGCCTCGACGTCCCGCTCGCCGCGCTCGCCGCGCTCTTCCGCCGGCCGAGACTCGCGCGGGCGTTCCGCGAGACGCTGCGCGCCGAGGCGCGAGGGGACGACAAAACGCGACGGGAGACGCGCGGCTCGGAGACGCCGGGAGGCTCAGGCTCGTCGACCCGAATTTTTTCCGTCCTGGGGTCTTCCCGCGTCGCGAGCGTCTCCGCGGGGTCCGCGCTGGGCGCGTTGCTGAGCCGAGGCGCGCTTCCCAACGTGCTCTCGGGTCCTCTCGGGTCCGAGACGTCGCGGAGCGCGAGACGGAACCCGGTTCTCGACGCGAACGGCGCCGCCGCGTGCGCCGTGTTCCGCGCGTCCCTGCGCGGATACCCGGAGAAGACCCCGCCCGGGGACAGGGAGAAGCTGCGCGATATCATGCAGCGGGGCACCGCGCGCGCGTACGACGCCGCGCACGCGTGCGCGCTGAGGTGCATCAAGCTCCCGGCTTTCAACGCGCGAGCCGGAGGCGAAGGCGGAGGTGAGAAAAGTGTGCGAACCGCCAACGACGCGGAGCCGACGCTCGCGTGGCTCGCCGCGGCGACGACGGCGCTCGAGCGGGAGCACGCGTGTCGCGGCGCGAAGACGCACGGCGGCGACGCGTTTCTCGACCCTCGCGGCGCGCCGGACGCGTTCCGTCTCGGCGCGACCGCGCTGGCGCTTCGGTTCACCCGGCCGATCGTGGCCAACGCCGAGGTTCACCTCGCTGCGAAGCTGTGCGACTTCGACGGAGGTTTGCGCGCGCTGCGAACCAACTGGAGGCACGATTGGCGCGCGGACGATTCGTTGGCGCGTTCGCCGGAGGATATTATTAACGCGTCGCGCGAATCCTCGGAGCGGCATTCGCGCGCGAACGCGACCGCGAATCGCGAGACGAGTACGCACTCGTTCGTGCACGAGTGTTTCTACGCGGCGGCGCGGCTGTTCCAGACGGCGCTGCCTTTGGCGTTGACCCGGTTCGAGGAGGCGTCGCGGTTGCTGCGCGACCGCGCGGCGGCGCGCGCCGTCGGGGACGACGTGAACGCGTCCGGAAACGAAACGCAAAACGCGAGCGTCGCTTCGAGCGAGCGCGATGCCGTCGCCAGAGACGAAACGTACAACGCGTACGCGGACTGCGCGCTGGCGGCTTTGCTCGAGCCCTCGTTCGCGCGGGACGCGTGCGGGTTCGCGTTGCTTCAAGCCGAGTGGCTCGCGCGTCTGGCGGCGACGGAGGATGCCGACCCCGAAACGTGTCGCGCGGCGTTCGCGCGCGTGCCGGAGGGGTTCGTCAAGGCCACCGCGCGCTGGGTATGCTTCGTGCTGAGGCACGGCAAAGCCGAGCTCCTGTTGCAGGGCGGCGGCGGCGACGGCGGCGGCGGCGACGCGGGAGGAGCCGGGGGTGGCTCGGTCGCTTCCCCGTCGCGACTGCACGCTCGCGCGCCCGCTTCGCCGCCGCTGAGCGTCGCCAGCCTGGTCCGGATGGCGTGCGAGCTCCTGTCGCGCCCGGCGCTGAGCCGGCACCCGACGGTGGCGGCGAGCCTGGTCGAGATGCTCCAGTGCGTATTGATCGGCGAGTCCGGCTTCGCGGGGGGGTCCGGCGCGGGCCTGGGCGTCCGGGGCAGCGCCACGCACGAGCTGCTGGTGTCCTCGGTGCTTTCCAGCGCAGAGGCGCGAACCGCTCTGGCGCCGGCGTTGATCCGCGCGTACACGACGCTGGACGCCGTGGAGAACCTCGACGTCGACCGCGACCGCTTCGACAAGTTCCACACGCGGAACGTCATCTCGACGCTGCTGCGCGAGCTGTGGCGCGTGGACGAGTGCGTCGCGTCCGTCGCGAACCTCGCGGCGACGACGGTTTCGACCGACGTCTCGACGAATACGCCGACGAACCCCCTCTTCGCGTCCTTCGCGTCGTGCGCGCTGAGCGACTTGATGTACGTGCTGAGCGACGCGCTCTATCGGCTGCGAAGCGTCGCGGAGGTTTTCGAGACGCGACGTTCGAGACGCGACGACAAAGACGTCGGCGAAGACGCGCGAGCGTCTCGCGAGGACGAAGAGACGGCCCGGTTCGCGAAGAACCAAGAGCGCACCGCGCGCGGGTACCTGCGCTACGCGACGGAAACGCTCGCCCTGCTCAATCTGATCGCCGGGTCCGAACTGACGGCGCGATCGTTCCTGGCGCCGACGGTGGTCGGGAACGCCGCTTACGCGGTGGTGCGGTTCCTGGAGTGCCTGTTGAACGAAAAGGCGGACGCCGCGTGTTCCGCGCTCGGCGGCGAGAAGCACGCGAAGAAGAAGGTCGGCTTCGACCGCGACGCGCTCGTGCTGGCGATTTGCGAGTTCGCCGTGAAGGCGGACGGCGCGGACGCGGCGGACCGCCGCGCCGGCGCGACCGGCGCGTTCGCGAACGCGTTAGCTTCGGAGTCGGATTACGACGGCGCGACGATGGAGCGCGCGCGCGCTTTGCTGGTCGCGCGAACCTTCGGGCCGGCGGTGGTGCCGCCGCGGCTCCGCGACCTCATCGACCGCGCGGACGCCGCGCGCGCCGGGGCGGCGCGCCGCGACGCCGCCGCCGACGGCGGCGCCGCCGCCGACGACGGCGCCGCGCGCGTCTTCGACCCGCGCGCGTTGCTCGCCGCGCTCGGCCCGGACGCGTACGAAGAAGACGAGGCGCGCGAAGCCGAGGCGTACAAGGCGGCGTTTTCCGGGACCGCGACCGCGAAAGAAGGTTTGAATCCTTTGCGAACCTTCGGCGAGACGGACGACGGCGCCGGCTTTCTCGACGGCGCCGACGGCGACGAAAGCCGCGAAACATTCGTCGGCGATTTCTTCCCTCCGTTCGCGAAGCTGGCGCGCGAAGCCGCGGGCGCGGGCGCCGGCGCGGGCGCCGAACGCAAGCGAGCCCGCGCGTTGGCGAAGGAAGCCGCGGCGATGTCCTCGCCCGGGGCGCTCCCGCTCGAGCTCGGGAGCTCGATTTTCTATCGGCACGACCCCGATCGCCTCGACCTGGCGCGCGTCGTGATCGTGGGCCCGGCGGACACGCCGTACGAGGGCGGCGCGTTCGCGTTTGACGTCCTCTGCCCCGCGGGGTACCCGGACCACCCCCCGATGGTTAACCTTGCCACCACCGGCGGCGGGCGCGCGAGGTTCAATCCCAACCTGTACGCGGACGGCAAGGTGTGCCTGTCGCTGCTGGGCACGTGGCACGGCGGCGCCGCCGAGGAGAAGTGGGACGCGAACCGGTCCACGCTGGCGCAGGTGTTCGTGTCCATCCAGGGGTTGATTTTCGTGGACGACCCGATGTTCAACGAGCCGGGGTTCGACGGGCTGCGCGGCACGAAGGAGGGCGAGGAGAAGAGCGCGCGGTACAACGCGGAGATCCGGCTGTTCACCGTTCGGCACGCCATGATCGACGCGCTGAAGAAGCCGCGGCGGGGCGTCGCCGCGACCGTTCGGACGCACTTCCGACTGCGGCGGTGGTCGGTGATGCGCGCCGTCGCGCGGTGGTGCGAGGAGGCCCGAGACCCGGTGATCCAAAGGCGGATGCGCGAAGCTGCGGCGGAGCTCTCGCATCTGCTGGCGCGCAACGCGGAGGAGGGGTTGTGAGGCGCGACGCTTTTTGTTGTGGAGGTGCCACGAGCACACGCGAGCGCACTGAGCGCTCCCGCCCCCGCCCCGTCGCCCGTGCCCGTCCACGACGGCGCCGCGCATTCTCCGGCGCGCGCGCGTCGCCGAAACGTCCCGCTCGTGATTCTCGAGACATTCATGTTATATATAATCTCGCTTCGCCCGGCTGATGTCGTCCTCTCGAACCGCGGTGACCCGCGTCGCGCGCACCATTGGCGGTCGCGCGTGGGCGCGTGAGCCATGACGTTCGGGATGTGGCGACGCGCGGCACACTCGTCTCTGGCGCACGGTGCGTGGGGCGCGGGCTCGGCGTTCGGCCCGGCCGCGCGCGCGGCTCTCGGCGAACCTCGCGTCGCGCCCGCGATGATTCTGGGCGGCGCGCGTCACTACGCCAAGGCGAAGAAGACGCAGGGCAAGAGACGCGGTCCCGTCGGCGTGAGCGCGGCGCCGACGAACGCGGCGATGAAGCGATCGGTGGACGCGCACTGGAAGCTCCTGATGGACGCGGCCACGCCCGAGCCGCTGGAGCCGGAGAACCTGTCCGAGGAGGAGCTCGCGGCGTTCGCGGAGAAGGCCAAGGAGTACTCGCGCAAGAAGATGGCGCAGCATCGCGAGTGGCAGAGGGACATCAACCAGAAGATCCGGCTGAAGCGCGCGGCGCTCGCGGCGTTGCCCGAGGGCTTCCTGCGGGACGAAGCCACGAAGGAGGACCTGGCACTGTTCCCGCTGAAACGGCGCTCGCCGATGCAAACGCCGCCCATCGAGGGCTTCTACGAAGAGAAACAGGCGCGCGCGGAGGAGGCGGTGTCCGGGGTTGGCGGACGCGACGGCCCGTCGCGGTGATCATCTTGATGGCGCTGTACGTAGTCGAAAGTATTAGACTGTTTACTCATAGAGAACGGGCGTATCGGAATTGTCGACACGTCTAGCGCGCCTCGACCCGTCTCCTGACTCGCAGCCGCCGCCCACACAGCCGCGCGACGCCGCGCGAGACGCGACGCATGCCCTTTCCCTCCCCGCCGTCGTGGCGTCGACAGAGCCGCGGCTCGACCGGGCCGCGGCTCGACGCGACGTCCTCGTTCTCGTTCGCCGAGAAGCGCGTGTCTGGAAAAGCGCTCCCTTCCCCGGCGTACGCCCCGGCGCACGGCACGCACGGCGTGCCTCACGCGCCCCGGGGCGAGACGTCTCGCCGCGTCGCCGCGCTGCGCGAGCAAACGCTCGCCTCGATGGCCGCGGCGTTGCGCGTGGCGGAGCAGACCGAGCGCGTCGCGGGTGAGACGCTGCGTGAACTCGACGCGCAGTCGGACAGCCTTGGGCGGACGAGCGAGCGTTTGGACGACGCCCAAAAAAGCGCGGAGGAGAGCGAAAAGGTTTTGGACGAGCTGCGTAGCGCGTGCGGTTTGGGGTCGTGCTTTTCGTTTCACAAACTCCGCCGAGCCTCGCGCGCGAGAGGGCGCGCGCCGACCGGCGCGACGCCGCGAACTGAGCCCGAAAAGTCGAGCGAGGAACGGGACGAGAGGCGCGCCGGGAACGAGCGATCGTCGTCGTCGTCGGCGTCGGCGCCCGTCGCGGAGTTCTCCGCCGCCGCCGGCGCGTCGCCTTTTTCGTCTTCGGAAGGCTTTCGAAAGCCTTCGACGGACGACGCGATCGGCGCGAACGCCGCCGCCCTCTCGGACGCGATGGACACGCTGCGCCGCGCCAGTCAGGCGATGGGCGAAAAGCTGGACGAGCAGACGCGAACCGTCGACGACGTCGGGTCGCGCGCCGCGGCGCTGCGCGCGCGGCTCGCGCGAGCGGAATCGAAAAGCGGATGAGACATGAGAGGAACGACGAAAAAATCATTCGTCGCGACGCGAGGTCTACTCGGTAGTATCGATGGGCGCGCGCGCGGCGTATGACGTAGCTACGCAGTGCGGTGGATGATGCGCAGTCCATAGATACTACACCTCCCGTCGTCGTCTCGGCGACGAACGACAACGCGCATGTACGGTACGACCTACGCGTCGCGGATTTCGAGAGAGGCGAGATCCCCAAACGCGGATCGAACGCGCGTCGTCTGGCTCACTGGTGCTCCCTGAGCACCTTGACGACGGACTTGAAGGCGAACCACTCCGGGATGTCCTCGCCGCCGCGGAGCATCTTGCGGAACTTGGTGCCGGAGAGTTTCTTGACCGACAGCCCCTTCGCCTCGGCGACGTCCGCGGTGACGTACCCCTCCTCCTCCGTGTACACGACGTTCAGAGAGGGCACCGTCTGCATCCCGAGCTCGGCGGCGTTCGCCTTGGCGAGGTCCTGCGCGTCGTAAGCGCCGTAGAAGTCCTCGCCGTCGATGGACGACTTCGAGCCCGCCATGTCGCGCCCGATGATGAAGTGCGTGCACCCGTAGTTCTTGCGGATGATCATGTGCTGGATCGCCTCGCGCGGGCCCGCCATGTGCATGGAGTACGGGAGGTAGGCCCAGCGGATGGCGGGGTTGTTCACCTCCGCGGCGAGCGTCTCGTAGGTGTGGTAGCGCACCAAGCCGGAGATGTCGTCGTCCTGCGTGGGGCCCATCGTGGGGTGCACGAGCGCGACCGCGCCCTCGCCCACGTTGTCCGCGTGCAGCGCCCGGGTGAAGAGCTCGTAGTGCGCGCGGTGGATGGGGTTGCGGCACTGGAACGCCACCACGTCCTTGCCCTCCGGGAGCATGGCGCGCACCTCCGCCGGGGCGGGGCACGGGAACGGACGCTCGGGGACGCTCAGGCCCTCCACCTTGCCGCCGATGTAGTACTTACGGCGCTCCATGGAGATCATGGAAACCCCGGGGTGCTCGATGGAGCTCGTGCCGTAGCACATCTTCGCCTCGAGCGGCTTGTCCGGCTTCCACTTGCTCTCCACGGTGACCACGGCGACGTCCTTGCCCTGGTACTTGAGCATCACCTTGTCGCCCACCGCCGTGTCCTCGCAGTCGGTGTCCAGCACGATGGGCATGCCGAACAGCAGGTTCGAGCCGGGGAGGCGCATCTCCTTCACGCAGTGCGTGTAGGTGTCCTCGTCCATAAAACCCCGCAGCGGCGAGAAACCGCCCGTGGCGAGCAGCTCGACGTCGCACGCGTTGCGGTCGGAGAGCTCCAAAACGCGATTCGCCGAAGCCGCAACCTTCGCCTTCTCGGCGTCCGGGACCATCAGGTTCACGAGCTCGCCGCCGTGGGGGGGCTGGAGCGACGAAGCGGCGAACGCGCTGGAGTGGAAGCCCATGCCGGGCTGAGCGCGGAGCTGGTTGAGGGGGGACAGGGTCTGCGGGAACGACGCGCGCGGGGACCGAGTGGGGACCGAGTGGGGGGTCAGGACATGCCGAGCGCGCGTGGGACGCGGCCGCCGCCGCCCGCGGCCCCACCGACCGCGGGGCAGCGGCGAGGCCTGGGAGGGGTCTGGGGCGTGCGTCGCGGAAGCGCGGTACTGCTCTACGGAACCGAACTTCCGGATCCGTCCCTCGATCGGAAATCCCGCGGGCGTCCGCGCTGTCTCGCCGATCGACCCGCGCGTGCCGGCCGATCGATCGGGAACGTCGTCGGGGGAGCCCGTTTCGGAGAAGAATCCGAACGTACCTGGGTCCTGAGGCTGCCGGCGAGGATGGCACGCGCGGGGCCGGCGGCACCGACGGCGCTCACCGCGGGGACGCGCTTGGCCGCGGCGAAGCCGGCGCGGAGGGAACGACGGAGGGCGCTCATCGTGGGACGGCGCGTTGGAAAAGTGCGCATCGCAGGCGGATCGATGAGGATATAGGAGTCAATACACCTCGAGACTAGTACACAAAAGGATATTCCCATATCAATAGTCCACACCGTTGAACAGTCATCAAACTTTACACAAGGTTTGAGACAATATGAGACTGAAAAGAATGTAGGCATTTTCCCGTGCTTGGCGAAACGTCGGCTCTCTTCGATTCGGTGTCGGCGGCGTCGACACAGATCGAGCCGCACGAGACGCACAGACACGATGTTCGTGGTTAAGCGCGCGTTGAAACCCGCGGCGGCGTTCGGCGTCGCCACCGCGTTCCGCCAGGTGCGTTTCCCCTGCTCCAGGCGATACGCCTCGCCGTGCCGCGTCCCGCCGGATCGTCGACGCGACGATTGAATCTTCCTTCCGAAGATCTCGTGATCGCGCGACAGACGCTGACGACCGAAACGCCCTTCTTCCTCGTCGCGTCACGCGCGCGTTTCTGATCCTACTAAACCGCGAACGACAGACCGCCTCTTCTGCGGCCTACGCCCCCCATATGCGCGGTTTCGCGCGCGGGTACGCGAAGGACGTGAAGTTCGGCGTCGAGTCTCGCGCTTCGATGCTCGCCGGCTGCGACAAGCTCGCGGATGCGGTGCAGGTGACGATGGGCCCGAAGGGACGCAACGTGGTCATCGAGCAGACGTACGGGAGCCCCAAGATCACCAAGGATGGCGTGACCGTGGCGAAGAACATTGAATTTTCCGATCGGTTCATGAACTTGGGCGCGTCGCTGGTGAAGCAGGTGGCGTCCGCCACGAACGACGTCGCCGGCGACGGCACCACCACCGCGACTGTTTTGACGCGCGCCATCTTCTCCGAGGGGTGCAAATCCGTCGCCGCGGGGATGAACCCCATGGACTTGAGACGCGGCATCCAGTCGGCGGTGGACGTCGTCGTCGCCGAGCTCAAGTCGAGCGCCAAGCTGATCAGCACCACCGAGGAGATCGCGCAGGTGGGCACCATCTCGGCGAACGGCGAGCGCGAGATCGGTGACCTCATCGCGCGCGCCATGGAGAAGGTGGGCAAGGAGGGCGTCATCACCGTCGCGGACGGCAAGACCCTGGAGAACGAGCTGGAGGTGGTGGAGGGCATGAAGTTTGAGCGCGGGTACATCTCGCCGTACTTCGTGACCAACGCCAAGACGCAGAAGTGCGAACTGGAGAACCCGTACGTGCTCGTGTTCGAGAAGAAAATCTCCGGGCTCACGTCGCTCCTGCCCGTGTTGGAGGCGGTGCTGAAAACGCAGCGCCCGCTTCTCATCGTCGCCGAGGACGTCGAGAGCGAAGCGCTCGCCACGCTCATCGTGAACAAACTGAGGGGCGGCGTGAAGATCTGCGCGGTGAAGGCGCCCGGATTCGGAGACAACCGCAAGGCGAATTTACAGGATATCGCCATCCTCACCGGCGGCGTGGTCGTCTCGGAGGACCTCGGGTACAAGCTCGAGGCGGTGGACGTGAGCATGCTGGGCACGGCGAAGAAAATCACCGTCTCCAAGGACGACACCATCATCCTGGACGGCGCCGGCGGCAAGGAGGCGATCGAGGAGCGGTGCGAGCAGCTGCGCGAAGCCGTCGCCGAAACCTCCAGCGATTACGACCGCGAGAAGATGTCCGAACGCCTGGCGAAGCTCTCAGGAGGCGTCGCGGTGCTCAAGATCGGAGGCGCCTCGGAGGTGGAGGTTGGCGAGAAGAAGGACCGCGTGGTGGACGCGCTCAACGCCACGAAAGCCGCCGTGGACGAGGGCATCGTCGCGGGAGGCGGGACGGCGCTGCTTCGCGCCACCGAGAGACTCGATGCGCTTGAGGCGTCCATGGCCAACTTCGACCAGAAAGTGGGCGTGCAGATCATCCGCGCCGCGCTCAAGGTCCCCGTGCGCACCATCGCGGCCAACGCCGGTGTGGAGGGCTCCGTGGTCGTCGAGAAGGTGCTCGCGTCGAGCGAGCAGAACTGGGGCTACGACGCCGCGAGCGGCGAGTACGGGTGCATGATCAAAGCCGGCGTGATCGACCCGCTGAAGGTTGTGCGCACCGCGCTTGTCGACGCGGCGTCGGTGTCGAGCCTCATGATGACCAGCGAGTGCATGATCACCGAGGGTCCCCCGGACCCGGCCACGGCCGCCGCCGCCAACATGGGCGGCGGCATGAGCGGCGGCATGGGCGGCATGGGCGGCATGGGCTTCTGAGTCGCCGACGCAAAGAGACCACCGAGAGGCGCGCGCGAGCGCGCGAGCGACGACGCCCGACCACACGATGGATACCTTTTGAAACATTCTGACGAGAGCGTACGTGATAAAAAAAATCGTGCCCGCGCGGAGGCGAGGGCTTCCGAAGCCGCCGCGCCCGTTCGACCGCCTGCGGACCGGCGCTAAAAAAGAAAGGGAAACCCCCCTGTCAAAATGATCATCAGTGTTGCGCCGTTGCGCGTCGTGTGACGGTGTGAGCAAAATACAAAAATGTTCCTTCTGAAATCTTCCGCGAGGAAGGACCCGCCGCGCGCGTCACCAGAACGACCCGCGCCGAACCCCGCGTCGGTGGCGCTCGCGCCGGTCGCTTCTCAGACGGGTGCGTGTTTCGGGTCGGAGAAGGTTAGGTCGCCCCCGCTGCGCGTCCAGGCGACCGATACGCCGCCGCCGCCGCCGCGTGGTTCCTTAGGTAAAGCGCAAAAGGCGCGTCTGGAAAGCTTCCGACCCGCCCGCGTCATGGTCGCCTTCGAGCGCCGCATGGCGGACCAGCAGATCGCGGAGTGGTCCACGGAGTACTTGCCGTACGGCAAGATGAAGACGATGCTCAAGGAGCTGGTCAAGCGGGTGAGCCTCGCCGAAGCCGCCGCGGATGCCGAGAACGCCAACGCTGTCGGCACGACCGACGTCGAGCTGGAGGCCGTCGAGGGCGGAGCCGCGCCTCACGACGAGACCGAGCCCGGACATCGCCGCGGAGTTTCGCTCACGGGCACGCTCGCCGCGCGCACGCGGGGCGAGCTCATCGCGGTTCGCTCGAACAAGACGCGCCGCGTCGCCCACGCGGGCGAAGACTCGACCTCCGCCCCGGAAACCTTTGTGGCGACGGTGATCGAGCCCGAGAACGCCGCGCTTCTCACCCGAGCCGTCGCGGAGGAAGAAAAACGGTTCTTCATGGCGTTGGACGATAGCTTGCGTCGCGTCGTGGCGTTCTACGGCGACCGCGCGGCGCGCTACGAGCGCGAGGCGGCGAGCCACGCGAGCCAGCTGAAACACCTGAAACGCGCCGCTCGGCGCGCGATGCGCGATTTCCTCGAGGCCGAGCGCCTCGCGTCGGAGCGCGCGAGGGGAATTGAACGCATGTGGCGGGGCTCGTTTTTGCCGCGCGTCGCGAGCGCGGGCGCGCTCGCGAGGGAGCTGAAACGCGGGCTCGGGCACACGCGAGAGCAGTCCACGGGAAAGCAGTCCGCGAAACACGCGCGGAGCGCGCGCCCGAAACCGGCGCTTTCCGCGCACGACGCGAAAGCGCTCGTGTTGAAAACCGCGGCGGACGCGCGTCTGCTTCGCCGCGCGGTGGCGGAATCCTACCGCGGCGCGAACATGCTGGAGTCGTACGTCTCGCTCAACGTGGAGGCGTTTCGAAAGATCGTCAAGAAGCACGACAAGCTGACGGGCTGGTCGACGCAGGAGACGTACATGAAGGGCTTGCGCGAGCTTCGCGTGTTCCACGACGACGAGATGGGGCGCTTGCGCGCACACATGGAGCACTTCTACCTCAAGATCGAGGAGACCCTGTGCGAGCTCGAGCCCGAGCGGTGGGAACGGCAGTTCGGCGAGAACGGCTCGCTCGGCGCTGAGGACGGGCGTGACCGGCCGGACGCCGGCGACGGACCGAAGAAGGACAAGAGCGGCGAGCGCAACCTGGGGTTTTACGAGATTCGGCGAAGACGCAACCGCGTGTTGGCGCGGTTGCGGAAAGACGGCCGAGCCGGCGTCGTCGCGGCGGGCGGGAAACAGCCGCGGGGGCCTTCGTTCGTCGCCGGCATCGCCGTCGGGTGCGCGGCGGGGTTGATTCTGCTCCTCGTCGCGCGCGTGTACGAGTCGTGCGAGGTGACGACGCGGAGCGGTTACTTCGACCGCGCCTCCTGCGGCGCCGTCACGGCGATCGCGCCCGCGCTTCGGTTCCCGCTGCTCATCGGGACGCACGTCGTCGGATACGGCGCCCTCGTGCGCGCGTGGGGCGAGACCAAGGTGAACGCGGGGTTCATCTTCCAGGCGAAGCGAGGCACGGAGCTTCCCGCGACGGGCGCAGCGCTTTCCGGCGCGCTCGGGATGTGCGTCTGGACGGCGTTCGCCATCGCCCTGACCCGAATCGCGCGCGTCGAGGAAACCGAGGAGATTGAGGAGACCGAGGCGTCGCGGAATTCTTTGACGCGCACGCACTGGGCCGCGGGCGTCGCGTTTCTCGTCATGGCGCTCGTGTTCGTCGCGCCGTTCCCGAAGGCGTGGAAGAAAACCGCGAAGGTTTTCCGGAAACTCGAGCTTCGGTACCCGCCGGACAGCACGCGTCGTTTTTTCCTTCGCGCGCTGTTTGACGGGCTCGCGGCGCCGTTCAAACGGGTCAAGATGATGGATTTCTTCCTGTTGGACCAGATCGCGAGTCAGACCACGGCGTTGCGGGACTGGGTGCTTGTGATGCTGCTCATGCTCGGCGCGGCGGAGGCGAGCGCGCGGCGACACGCGCCGCTCATCGCGGTGGCTCCGTTTTGGCTGCGTCTCCTGCAGACGCTGCGACGCTTCCGCGACGACGGGCACAGGGTGCACCTGGTGAACGCCGGGAAGTACCTGAGCGCCGTGATCGCCGTCTGCGTGGGTCTGCGCGTGTGGTACGCGACGCGCGAAGAAGTGGACTGGCGAGAGGATCTCTCGTCGCGAACGTTCGCGGACCGAGCCGCGCTCGACGCGTTCCTGGAGGCCAACCCGAGACCCGCGGGCGCGACGACGGAGATGCGCGCGACGTCTTACGTTTTCCAAGCGATCGCCACCGTCTACGGCGCCGCCTGGGACTTCTTCATGGACTGGTCCGTCGTCTCCCTGGTGCGGCAGACGAGCGACTCGGAGGAGGTGATCACCGGCGCCGAGGGGGGGACGAACCCGAGCCGAGCGCGACGCGACGCGGCGACCGCGACGAAGGCGTCAACCCTCGGGGTTCCGCTCGGGTACCGTCTGCGGTGGCTCGAGCGCCGCACGTTGATGAAGTCGCGCTGGAAGTACGGCGCGGCGGCGGTTCTGAACCTTTTGCTGCGTCACTTCTGGATCATCGCGGCGGTCCCCGACGCGCGCGAGGGCCGCAGTTTCAGAACCGAGGCGTGGGTCACGGTGGCGGCGCTGGTCGAGGTGCTGCGCAGGTGCGCGTGGAGTTACTTCCGCGTGGAAAACGAGCACGCCACCAACTGCGGCGCGTTCCGCGCCACGCTCGAGGTGCCTCTGCCGTTCCACGACGGCGAGCTCACGGACGAGGAGGAGGAGATGACCGCGCCGGCGGTCGTGACTGACCGCGCGGTGGGATCCGCGGCGGGACTCGTTTCGAGGACGCCCACCAAGCGGCGCGCGTCGGTTTCGAGCGCCGTCTCCTCGCGAGACGCCGCGGACGGCGCGAGCGTCGCCTTCGCGTCGCCCGCCGGCGACGCGCCGGCTCTGGACCGCAAACGCTCCGCCGGGTCCGAGGAGGAGCTCGCGGGTCTGTCCCGGTCCGACCGCCGCCGGAGCCTGGACGCGATCGCCGGCGCGAACGCCCGCCTCGCCCAACTCGCGGACTCCGAGGACGACCGCGGCGGCGACGACGGAGGATCGGGGGGATCCGACGGCGCGCCCGGGGAATCGGACGGCTCCGGCGCGCTTTCGGACCGCTCGGACGAGCGGTCCTCGGACGAAGATTCGCCGCGTCGCGCGGCGTCGCGTCGGTTCTCGCTCGCGCACTCGGACACGGAGGATTACGACTCGGATTTCCGCTCTGACGGACCGGATTTCCGCTCAGCGGGGCGGGATCCCCGCGCGGACGGCGAACGAGGCGAGCCGCGCGGGGAGGCGAGCGACAAAACCGACGAAACCGCTCCTCCCGGCGCGACCGGCGCCTTAAACGCGGCGAAGGCGAAAACTCGCGCCTTCGACGCTTCGAAGGCGTCGCCTTTCAAGCCGACCAAGTCCCGATTCGGCGCCGCGATCGTCTCGCCCCGGCGGACGCGCCGGTCGAGCTTCGCCATCGATGTGCACGTCCCGACGCCGCCCGTGATGTCGTCGGCGGCGAGCGGCGGCGGCGGTGGCGGCGGCGGCGCGACTCCGCAGCGGCAGCGGCGCAGCCGCGGCCTGGAGGCGATCGCGAAGCTCGTCACGTCTTCGCAGCGCGCGGATCTGGACGCGCTCGGCGGCGACGGCGCGGAGGCGTCGGAGGAGCGGGTCGAAACCGAAAAGAGCGGGGATGAATGGTGTTGAAGAGCGACGAAGCGACGACGGGACGCTATTACTCTTTGCAAAACTGATGTCGCCAAATATTTATCTATCTGTAGAAGGTATACTCAGCATCGCGGATTTAGGGTTTAGGGTTTAGGGTTTAGGGTTTAGGGTTTAGGGTTTAGGGTTTAGGGTTTAGGGTTTAGGG